>JAABUN010000984.1_pt1 | contig 68250 bp, 66 predicted proteins | sample 5559311 | NCBI WGS metagenome assembly JAABUN01 (sample SAMN10711877, study PRJNA513370) | rock metagenome | isolation source: Antarctica rocks | place: Antarctica: Victoria Land, Siegfried Peak sud | reverse complement strand
CCACTTGATAAATCCGGGCCTGCGGCGCGGCACACGCCGCCGCTACCCGTTCCCGCAAATCAATCGAATACGCTTTCATAACAGAAGGTACGTAAAATTCTGTACACCGAATTGGAAACCGCTCTAAGATTCATGCCGTGGTGCGCGCCGGCCGCTACTATTCCCCCGCCGACCTGAAGAATCTGAAGCGCAAGGTGCTGGCCCAACAAGCGGCCAACTGACTACGCGGAGGGGAGGCTTCCAGGCATTCGGGCAAAGCTTTTAGAACGTCATGCTGATAGAACGTCATGCTGAGCTTGTCGAAGCATCTCTACCGCTTCGTTGGGTTGGTAACCCCAGCGGCGTGGTGGAGATGCTTCGGCAAGCTCAGCATGACGTTCGGGAGGCGCTATTCAATTCGCAAGCTGCCCCTGCTCAATAGCCTGGCAGCAAATAATATGAAACAAGTTTATACGGCAGCCCCGCCGCCCCGCCGCCCCTGCACCGGGGCTGGGTGATGGTGCTGGTCACCATCGTCGGGCTGTGCCTGAGCGTGGGCAGCGTGCTCGTGTACACGTTTGGCATTTTGGCCAAGTCGCTGGGCAGCGCCTTCGCGGCCAACCGGGGCAGCATGGCGCTGGCAATTACGTTTCTGAACCTGGTGGTGGCGTTCAGCTCGCCTATTACCGGCCGGCTGGCGGACCGTTTCGGCCCGAAGCGGGTCATCATGGTGTCGCTGGTGGGGCTGGCCGGGTGTCTTTTTCTGCTTTCCAGGGCTACCCCGCCGGTCTGGCACTTATGGGTGCTGTATGCCCTGGCCGGGCTAGCGGGCGCTGGCTCAACGCCGGTCGCCTACGCCCGCGTGGTCACCAACTGGTTTGACCGCAACCGTAGCCTGGCCCTCGACGGCTCGCGGCATAAAGCGCCGCTGGCAACCTGTGCTGGATACCCCCTGGCTGGAAACGGGGTTCTTCTTCCAAAAGGACGGATTTACACGATAAGCAGGTAATCAGTTGATTTATTGCTTCTTGCCAATGGCAAATACCAATCTTATCAAAAAGGATACCCTTTTTGATAAGGCAGGTCCCTCCCCTGCATTGCCTGGCATCGGCCTTGTACCGGATGTTTTTGGCTCTCCCTTTTTGCTAAGCGGCGGATTGCGAACTTCGCGTGTAAATCCGCCCGGTTAGAAGAAGAACCCCTGTTCTCCGAATTCTGAGGCGACCCCTACGAGAACAGCAAGGCGGCCAACGCCTGCGCCGTAAGGGCCGCCCTGGGTCCATCGCCCATCTGGGCACGCACAATTGCTCCATCAACGAGCAGCAATAATTGCATTGCCGTGTTGGCGGGCTCACCAGCTCCGGCGGCGGCCGCTAAGTGCGTCAGATAGCTGAGCAGCTGGTCTTTATGCCATCGAGCTACTTTCCTTTCTTCGGATTGTGGGTCGGTGGTTTCGAGTGTAGTGTTGATGAACGCACAGCCGCGGAAATCTGGTTCAGCAAACCAGTCAGTCAATACCTCGAAGAGGGTTGTGACCTGAGTTGCGGGGTTCCCGTTTCTCCCAGCAATCTCGGCTTCCAGCTTCCCCTGCCACGCGGCGTGGCGTTCGTGCAGGAAGGCAAGCACCAGCGCATGCTTGGTAGGAAAATACCTGTAGAAAGACATACGGGCCACATCTGCTTCGGCAAGCAGTTGGTCAACGCCGGTGGCCCTAATGCCTTGGCGATAGAACAGGTGCTGAGCCGCCGCTAGGATGCGCTGGCGAGCAGTGCCAGGGCGCGGCTGGTGGGCAGTTGGGATGGTCATAAATGCACCGGCGAGAAGCACGAAGGTAGTCGATATACTTGGAGTATACTGACCGTTCCATCTATTTTTGTTTCCCTCAATCCTGCACTTCGTTCGTGCCTCTTTCCCTTTCCATCATGGACACCAGCCGCCCGCCCCTACCGCCGTTTACGCTCGAAACCGCCACGTTGAAAACCCGCTTGGCAGAGGATGCTTGGAATACCCGTGACCCGGAGCGGGTGGCCTTGGCCTATACTTTGGATAGCCAGTGGCGCAACCGGGCTGAGTTTTTTACCGGCCGCGAGGCCATTCACCGTTTTCTGAGCGGCAAGTGGCAATTAGAGCAAGACTATCGGCTGGTCAAGGAGTTATGGGCGTTTCACGAGCACCACATTTCGGTTCGTTTTCAGTACGAATACCGAAATGCCGCCGGCCAATGGTTCCGCGCTCATGGGAATGAACAATGGGAATTTGACGCGCAGGGCCTGATGCAGCGTCGAGAAGCCAGTATCAACGATGTGGCCATTGCCGAAGTTGACCGTAAGTTTCACTGGCCGGCGGGCCCCCGGCCAGCCGACCACCCAGGGCTAACGGCGCTTGGCCTGTAAGCCCTGGGACGGTACCCGGCTAGCTTCAGTGTGCTAGATGAGCTGAAAGCTTCGGTGGACTCACGGCAGTTTTATTTGCCTTACCCGAACCCGACAGCGTTTGGTGAGGGCCGAAGCCATTGGCAAGACGCACCGGCACTTCGCCGGCAAACTGAAGGTATAGCTAGTAGCGGGTCGGGAACGGGTACAGGCCGCAATCTGCGGCCTAACCGGCTTTTTTGTTAAAATTACGGGGGTCAAGTACTGTCAGGTTCTGTTTTTTGGTTGTGTGTTGAGTTTGTAGAGTCACTTATCTTTGCGCATGGTTCTAGAACCCGTCCTCTGCCCGGCTGGTCAGCAACCGGATGCCGTGTATCGGCACGGCAAAGCCACCGATGGTACCCGGTGCTACCGCCATAAAGTGCATGAGCCGGGAGGGCGGGCCAAAATCACGGCCCTGGCGCTGAACGGCAGCGGGGTGCGGAACACGGCCAGGGTGCTGGGTAGCAGTCCGCGAACGATGATGGGCGAGCTAAAAAAAAGTGAAGCCGTAAATCAGTGCCCGCCGTATCATCCCACTTACGCGCCCGAAGTGGGAACCGACTTGCGCCGCACAAACGACCACGAGTTGGCCGAGACAACGGGCTGGTTTGGCGAAGAGCAGCTGGCCGACCGGCCCGCCGTCATGCGCTGGCTGGTACCTTTCCCACCCTTTTGCGCTCTGTACTGTTTATGAAAAAGCTGACCTTGCCGGCCCTGGCGGGCAGCGCCCTGCTTAGCACCCTGGCCCTGGCCCAAACCACGCCCCCGCCAGCCACGCCGCAATGGCGGCCGGCCTACCACTTCACGCCCGCCGCCCACTGGATGAACGACCCCAACGGTATGGTCTTTTACCAGGGCACCTACCACCTGTTTTTTCAGTACTACCCCGGCGGCATGACCTGGGGCCCCATGCACTGGGGCCACGCCACGAGCCCCGATATGCTGCGCTGGCAGGAGCAGCCCGTGGCCCTGGCCCCCGATAGCCTGGGCTACATCTTCTCCGGCTCGGCCGTGGTAGATAAGAATAATACGGCGGGCTTCGGCAAGGACGCGCTGGTGGCCATTTTCACCCACCACGACCCCAAGGGCGAGAAGGCGGGCACCGCTAAATTTCAGAACCAAAGCCTGGCCTACAGCCTCGACGCCGGCAAAACCTGGCAGAAATACGCCCGCAACCCGGTGCTGAAAAACCCAGGTATCAAGGACTTCCGCGACCCGAAGGTGAGCTGGAACGAGCAGGCCGGCAAGTGGATGATGACGCTGGCCACGCTCGACCGCATCACCTTCTACTCCTCGCCCAACCTCAAGGACTGGACCAAGGAGAGCGAGTTTGGCGAGAAGCTGGGGGCGCACGGCGGCGTGTGGGAGTGCCCCGACCTGTTTCCGCTCACGCTGAATGGCAAGACGCACTGGGTGCTGCTGGTCAACATCAATCCCGGCGGCCCCAACGGCGGCTCGGCCACGCAGTATTTCGTGGGGCAGTTCGACGGCCACCGTTTCACGCCCCAGGATGAGCGCACCCGCTGGGCCGATTACGGCCCCGACGAGTACGCGGGCGTAACCTTCGCCAACACCGCGCCGCGCCGTATTTTCCTGGGCTGGATGAGCAACTGGGAGTATGCCAACCAGGTGCCTACCTCGCCCTGGCGCAGCGCCATGACCATTCCGCGCGAGCTGGCCCTGCGCCAGCAGGGCCCGAAAATACTGCTCACCATGACCCCGGCCCGCGAGCTGAGCAAGCTGGCCGCCGCGCCTACCGTGCTTAAAAACGTGGCCGTGAAAGTGCCCGTGGACCTGAGCCGTCTGCGCGTGCCGAGCGGCAAGTTCCGGCTCGACCTGAAAACCAACCAGCTCGCCGGCTTCGAGCTGGTGCTGGCCAACGCGGCCGGCGAGGAGCTGGTGCTGGGCTTCGACCAGGCTAAAAACCAGTACTTCATCGACCGCGGCAAGGCCGGCCAAACGGGCTTCAACCCAAAATTCGCCGGCCGCCACACGGCCCCGCGCCTGGCCACTGCCGCCCCCACCGACCTGACGCTGTACTTCGACGCGGCCTCGGTGGAGCTGTTTGCCGACGGCGGCCTGACGACTATGACCGGGATTTTCTTTCCCTCAAAACCCTTAACCGCTATCCGGTTGCGCTCGTCGCGGGGTGTTATTTTTCAAGAGATAAGCAGTGCCGCGCTCAAGCATGACCCTGCTAACAAGCCCGTTGAAATCGGGAAGCGATGAGGAGTGTCAAGATAGGTCAGACGCCTCCATTACTCATCGCATAGCAACGCGCCGGGCGTAGCAGCGCAGTAGCGGCTGAAGCCTGGTGCGGAGTTTTTTTGCGCACATCTTTTTGGGTAAAGCGTGGCTTGCGCGGCTTGGTGGGGGGTAGGAAAGTCCGGCGTTTTGTGTAGCAAAAGCGTGAGTTTGTGTAGCTCCGACGTACGGCCGGGCGCGGACCTTTGAGTAGGTTGGCTGTTGTGAGTAAACCAGTCAGTTTTTCTTCAAATTCCGCTTCGTATGAATCTCACCGATTTTCGTACCCTGGGCCGCTCGGGCCTGGTAGTCAGCCCGCTCGCGCTGGGCACCATGACGTTTGGCACCGCCCGCTGGGGCTCGGACGACGACGTTTCGCGCGCCGTGTTCGACGCCTACGTGGAGGCCGGTGGCAATTTTATCGACACCGCCGACGTGTACGCCGGGGGCCGCAGCGAAGAATTGCTGGGCGGCTACGTGGCCGGGCGCGGTCTGCGCGACCAGCTCGTGCTAGCCACCAAGTTCGGCTTTGGGGCGCAGGCCGGCAACCCCCACGCCAGCGGCAACGGCCGCAAGCACGTCTACCAGGCGCTGGAAGGCTCATTGCGCCGCCTCAAAACCGACTACGTAGACCTGTACTGGCTGCACGTCTGGGACGGGGTGACGCCGGCCGAAGAGCTACTGCAAACGCTGGGCGACCTCGTGCGGACCGGTAAAATCCGCTACTTCGGCTTCTCCGATATGCCGGCCTGGTTTGCTACCAAGGCCGCCACGCTGGCCCAGGCCCACGCCGTGCCCGGCCCCATTGCCATGCAAATGGAGTACTCGCTGGTGGCCCGCCGCGTCGAGAGTGAGCACGTGCCCGCCGCCCTTGAGACGGGGATGGGTATCACGCCCTGGAGTCCGCTGGCGGCAGGGTTTCTGGCGGGCAAGTACGAGCGCGAGCAAGGTGGCCCGAAGGGCAGCGGCGAGGGCCGGCTCAACGGCCCGAACCCGTTTGGCGATATGAAATTCACCGAGAAAAACTGGCAGATACTTGATGCTTTGCGGCCGGTGGCGGCCGCGCTGGGCCGCCCGCTGGCGCAGGTGGCGCTGGCCTGGGTGGCGGCCCAGCCGGGGGTTACGTCGTCCATTATCGGGGCCAGTCGGGTCGAGCAGCTGCACGACAATCTGGCTTCGCTCGATATTCAATTCAGCCCCGAGCAGCTGCGCACGCTGGACGAGGCCAGCCTCGTGGACCCGTTTTACGACCGGATGTGGCCGCTGCTGAAGCAGGCGGCGTTTGGGCGCAACCAGGTGCGGGGCTGGCGGTAAGTCTGCCGGTGGCGAAAAAGCTGCCCGCGAGTTCCGACCCGGTGCCGGGTCAGAACTCGCGGACGGGGACGCTCGTAGCACGTCGGTACTTAACTACTGCCCGCCGGCCGGCTACCTACCATGAGCGACGCGATTCCGACCTACCACCTGCAACTATTTGCCGGCTACGACGAAGTGGCGGCCGAGGTCTTCTGCCCCGCGCATTCGGGGCAGCGAAAACCGGGCGTGCCGATTGTGATTCCGCACCGCAGCAGCTACTATAAAATCGGCTTGTGCCTGCGCGGAAACGCCGAGCTGAAAGTCAATCTGCACACCTATGCCATCGTGCCCGGCTGCGTGGTGCTGGTGACGCCGGACATTATCAAGCAGTGGACGCATTTCTCCGACGACTACGACACGCTCTCCGTCCTGTTCACCCCCGACTTCCTGACGGCCGATAATGCCCAGGTGGGCAAGCTGGGGTTTCTGCGCGACCCTGGGGCCCACGTGCTGCCCCTGGCCCCCGCCGACGCCGCTAATATTGCCGCCTCGCTGCGTTTTCTGGCGCAGAAATACTACACGCCGCATCCGCAGCGCCGCAATATCGTCCGCAACGTCCTCAACGGGCTGCTCTATGAGCTGGGCACCTGCTACGACCGGCCGCCCGGCGGGCCGCCCGCCGCGCACGGCCGTGGCCAGGTGCTGACGGCGGCGTTCAAGCAGCTGGTGCTGGCGCACAGCGCCGAGACGCGGAGCGTTGCCTTTTATGCTGATAAGCTGTGCATTACGCCCAAGCACCTGACGGAGATGCTGCGCGAGGCAACCGGCAAAACCGCCAGCGAGCTGCTGGCCGAAGCCGTGGTGCTGGAGGCCAAAGCCCTGCTGCAAGCCACGGCCCTGCCGATGGCGCGGATTGCGGACCAGCTGCACTTTGCCGACCAGTTTGCGTTTAGCCGGTTTTTCAAGCAGCGGACCGGCCTCTCGCCCACGGCCTACAAGCACGCGTAGCGGCTGCCGCCGTTTAGCCAAATCCTGCCGCCGTTTGGCTATGGCCCGGCGGCGGGCGGGCGGGCACCTTTGCGGAGGCAAATGCCAGCCGGCGGCGCGGTGCCGCCGGGGTCCCTTTTTACTCACTTAAACAGCTTATTTCGATGATTTTAATAACCGGAGCTACCGGGCAGCTCGGCCGGGCCGTGCTGCAAACCCTGGTACAGAAAACCACGCCGAGCCAGCTAGCGGCTCTGGTGCGCGACCCCGCCAAAGCCGCCGACCTGCAAGCGCGGGGCATCAGCCTGCGGGTGGGCAATTACGGCGATGTCGCCTCGCTCGACCGCGCCATGCAGGGCATTACGCAGGTGCTGCTCATTTCGGGCGGCATCGGCGAAGAGGCGCTGCAAGAGCACTACAACGTGGTGGATGCGGCCAAACGAGCCGGCGTGCAGTGCCTGGCCTACACCAGCCGGTCGCTGAAAGACCCCGCCACCCTGGCCAACAAGATAGTGGGGAAGCACTTCCAGACCGAAGACTACATCAAGGCCAGCGGGCTACCCTACCTCATATTTCGCAACAGCCTGTACATGGACGTGCTGCCCTTCTACGCGGGCAAGGACGTGCGCGCCACGGGCCTCAACCTGCCCGCCGGCCAGGGCCGGGTAGCCTTCGTGCTGCGCAGCGACCTGGGCGAAGCCATCGCCAACGCGCTGCTCACCAGCCCCTGCGATAATAAAATTCACACCCTCACTGGCCGCCAAACCTACTCGTTTGATGACGTGGCGGCGGAATTAACCATACGCTACGGCCAACCGATTCGGTACACCGACGTGACCCCCGACGTGCTGCAAGCGCAGATGCTGGCGCAGGGCTACCCGCCCTTTATGTTTCAACTCATTATGGGCTTCATGGCGGATATCAGGCAGGGCCAGGAAGTTGTCGTAACCGACGAGCTCGAACAGCTGCTCGGCCGCAAGCCCCTCGACTTGCGGGAGGGGATGACGCGGCTGTTTAAGCAGTAGCGGCGGTTTGTGCGCTAAAAGCGGTGGTTTGTGCAGGTCCGGCGGCGAGGTACCGCCGGACCTTTGCGTTGTAAATCAATCCGTTTAATCTTAACGCACTAAGAAGAGCAGCATCAAAAAAGTAGCCCTAGGCAGCCAGGGGCTGGACGTATCGGTGGATGGCCTGGGCCTGATGAGCATGACCGGCATGGTGGGCGGCCAGCTGAGCGTGTACGGCCCGGCCGACGGGGCCGAGAGCATCGCCACCATCCACCGCGCCCTGGAGCTGGGCGTGACGATGCTCGACACGGCCGCTATCTACGGGCAGCTCTAAAATGAACGCCTGGTGGCGAAGGCCGTGGCTGGCCAGCGCAGCCAGGACACCATCGCCACTAAGTTTGGCTACGAGATTGACGACGCGGGTCAGATGACCAATGTCCTAAACGGCCGGCCGGAGTACGTGCGCAAGGCCATCGAGCGCTCGCTCCGCAACCTGGGCACCGACTATGTGGACCTGTATTACCTGCACCGCCTCGACCCCGCTACCCCCATCGAAGACACGGTAGGCGCCATGAGCCGCCTCGTGGAAGAAGGCAAGGTGCGCTACCTGGGCCTGAGCGAAGTGCCGGCCGATATCCTGCGCCGGGCCCACGCGGTGCACCCTATCTCGGCCCTCGAAAGCGAGTATTCGCCCTTCGACCGCCGCGTGGAGGAGGAGGAAATTATTGCGGCGGCGCGCGAGCTGGGTATTGGGTTCGTGGCGTATTCGCCGCTGGGCCGGGGCTTTTTGTCGGGCGATATCAAGTCGCCCGACGACTTCGAGGCCAGTGACTCGCGCCGCTTCTTTCCGCGCTACCAGGGCGAGAATTTCTACAAAAACCTGGAATTGGTCGAAAAGCTCCAGGCGCTGGCCCAGGCCAGAGGCGTGACCGCCGCGCAGCTGGCCCTGGCCTGGGTGCTGGCCCAGAACGTCATTGTGATACCCGGCACCAAGCGCCGCAAGTACCTGGAAGCCAACGTGGCCGCCGTCAGTATCGCGCTCAGCTCCAGTGAGCTGGCCGCGCTCGACGCCATCATGCCCGTGGGCCGCGCCGCCGGCGCGGCCTACCCGGCGGGGTTCTGAGGAGTGAGTTAGTTTGTCATTGCGAGCGAAGCAACGCGAAGCGCGGCAATCCTTCCTTCACGATAGGATAGTTACTTCAATAAAGAGGACGGCCAAGGAAAGATTGCCACGCTCCATCTCTGCTTGATGCGCAGAATGTTGCGCTCGCAATGACAAACAATTACTTAGCATTTGTTAAAAACGTTTTTATGAAAGCTCCCGCCAAAGAATTCAAGTTACTAACCTCGGTATCAGATTTTACGCGGCATTTCGGCTTTCCTGCCCCGGTGCACCCGCTGCTGACGGTTATCGACCTGGCCAACCACCGCCACGCGCCGCCGACTACCGGCCCGGCCTGGCGCGAGCTGTACATTATCGGGCTGAAAAAGAACCTGAAGGGCCAGCTGCGATACGGCTGCCAGCCCTACGATTTTGGCGAAGGCGTGCTGGCATTTTACGCGCCCGGCCAGTTCTGCGAGAGCACCGCCGCGGTCGATATCCCGGAGCTGAGCGGCTGGTTGCTGGTCTTTCACCCCGACCTGCTGCACAAGTACCCGCTGGGCAGGAAAATTACCAGCTACGGCTTCTTCTCCTACCAAACGCACGAGGCGCTGCACCTGTCGGGCAAGGAGGAGGGTATGCTGGATGAGCTGGCGGCCAGCGTCCGGCGCGAGCACGGGCAGCCCGTCGATGGCTTCAGCCAGGACGTGCTGGTGGCGCAGCTCGACGTGCTGCTGAGCTACGCTAACCGCTTCTACCACCGACAGTTCCTGACGCGCCAGCCGGCCGAGCACGACCTGCTCAGCCGCTTCGAGGCGCTGCTGACCGGCTATTTTGCCCAGCCCGCCGAGCAGCCCCTACCCACCGTGCAGCATTTCGCCGATGCGCTGCACGTGTCGCCGGCCTACCTCAGCGATATGCTGCGCACCCTCACCGGCCAGAGCACGCAGCAGCACATCCACTTCGCGCTCATCGAACGCGCCAAACAGCTGCTGCTCAGCACCTCGCTCACGATTAATGAGACGGCTTTCCGGCTGGGCTTTGAGTACCCGCAGTACTTCACGCGGCTTTTCAAAAGCAAAACCGGGCAAACGCCGGCCGCCTTTCGGTTTTCGGCCCACTAATCAGCGGGTGGCCTACTGGGGCGCGCCAGGGGGGGTAGGGGCGGGGCGTAGTAGCTTGTCGGCCCCCACGGCCAGCAGCGCGCCGGCCACCGGGCCCACCACGTAGACCCAGGCCGCCACCAGGTGGCCGCTCACCAGGGCCGGGGCCAGCGAGCGGCTGGGGTTCATGGACGCCCCCGAGAGCGGGCCGCCCACCAGCGCCTCCAGCCCCACCGTGGCCCCGATGGTGATGCCCGCCAGCAAGCCCTGCTCGTGCGAGCCGTAGGCTACTTGCAAAATAACCAGCATCAGCCAGAAGGTGAGGCCGATTTCGACGCCCAGCGCCACGCCCACGCCGTGGCTGGGCAGCGTGGCCCCCAGCGCCGAGCCGGCCGGGGCCAGCGGCAGCAGCAGGGCGCTGCCCGCCAGCCCGCCCAGCACCTGCGCCGCCACGTAGGGCAGTACCCGGCGGCCCTCAAACCGGCCCGCTGCCCAAAAGGCCACCGTCACGGCCGGGTTGAGGTGGGCGCCGCTCACGGGCCCGAAGGCCTGAATCAAAATCAAGACTATCAGGCCAAAAGCCAGCGCAACGCCGCCGTGGCCGATGGCGCTGGTCAGGTCGTCCACGACAATAGCGCCGGTGCCAAACAGCAGCAGGGCGGCCGTGCCGAGCACCTCGGCAAATAACGCGCGCGTAAAAGCACTCATGCGCAGGAGCTGGAAAAGGAAAAACCGGCTCAAAGCTACACAAGTGCCCGGCCCGGCCGATTGCCCAAATCCCTACCCCCGCTGAGGCGGCCAACGCGGCTAGCGCCCCCGAATCTGGTCGAGCAGGCTGATTTTGCGCTTGATGAGTACGTAGCGAATCGAGAACGCCGTGGGAAAGCGGGCGTAGTCGTCGCCGCCAAACTCCAGGGTAGGCTTGAAATCGAAGCTGAGCGCGATGGGCAGAAACGCCACCTTGTACTCGACGCCCACGATGCCATCGAGGCCGCTGAAGCCGCCCGTGTCCTTGTTGTGGCCCAGGTGCCCGCCCGCGCCAAAGTAGTAGTTCAGGCTCGGCCCCAGAATGCCGAAGTGGTACTCGCCCAGCACCGTGCCGCTGTACTCGCGCGTGCCCAGCCCGGCAATGCCCTCGATGGTAACGCGCGGCGCCACCAGCTGCTGCACCGTAATGCCATAGTTGCCGCCGCCCAGGCGCACCCCGGCAGCGGTGATGTATTTCTGCGCGGCGGCGGGCCGGCTCACGGCCAGCAGCAAACCCAGGCTGGCTAGTATAAAGCGAACTGACATAGGGAGCTATAACGCAACGACCCTGCCAAAGGGCCGGATTTTGCAGCGTAAACGCGTTGCCTCTGGTGCTAGTACACGGGAAAGAAACTGAACCGTAGGGCGTGCAAAATTCCGGCTTTTACGACCTTTTTTCAGCCACTAACGTCTGTTAGCCGGAACTTTGTTCGTAATTTCTATACTTCCCCTACCCCCTACCCCTCCGTGTACCTGCACCACGTGGCCGCCTACCTACCGGCAGCCGTCGTTACGAACGAACATTTTACCCGGCTCAACGGCCTGGCGTCGGACTGGATAATTGAGCGAACCGGCATTCGGGAGCGTCGCAAGGCGGCCAGCGACGAGAATGCCAACACGATGGCTATTTCGGCCACGCGGGCGCTCCTGGCGGAAATACCGACCTTCGACGCCGCCAGCATTGACCTCATCGTGGCGGGCACCTACACGCCCCACGACACCATCTATACCGCCGCCCACGCCGTGCAGCGCGAGCTGGGTATCAATGAGATACCGGTAGTGAGCATCTCGTCGGCCTGCTCCTCGCTGCTCAATGCCGTGGAGATTGTGGAGGGCTACTTTGCCCTGGGCAAAGCCAGCCGCGCGCTGGTGGTAGTGAGCGAGCACAACACGGCCTACAACAACGAGGAAGACACGATGGCTGGCCACCTCTGGGGCGACGGCGCGGCGGCGCTGCTCTTCACCAGGGAGGCCCTTGCCCCCGCCGACCTGCACGTGGTGCAGATACTCACCGGCGGCGCCGCCCCAATGGGCAAGGCCGACGAGGCCGTGACCCTCAAGCCCGTCGATAAAGGCATCGTGATGCCCTTCGGGCGCGACGTATTTCAGCAGGCCTGCACCTACATGGCGCGCATTACGCAGCAGCTGCTCGATGCCCACCAATTGCCCGTGGCCGAGCTGAGCTACCTCATCCCGCACCAGGCCAACCTGCGCATCTCGGCCAACGTGGTGAAGCAGCTGGGCCTCGACCCCGCCCGCGCCGTCAACAACATCGACCGCCTCGGCAACACCGGCTGCGCGGGTGCCGCCATCGGCCTGGCCGAAATCTGGCCCCAAATCAAGGCGGGCGATAAAATTATCATCACCGTTTTCGGCGGCGGCTACTCCTACGGCGCCATGCTATTGGAAAAGAATTAAAAATTATGAATGATGAATGATGAATTGGAAAGAGGCGCTGGTTATTCGCAGATGCTTACGCGAGAAAGTAATTCATCATTTTTAATTTATAATTCAATTTCATGCTGCCGCCCGTTGCCGCTTTTCTACCCGAAATCACCTTTCAGACCAGCCGGGCCAGCGGGCCGGGCGGGCAGAACGTGAACAAGGTAGAAAGCCGGGTGGAGCTGCGCTGGCACCTGCTGGCCTCGCAGGTGCTGACGGACGCGCAAAAAGCCCTCATCTTCGAAAAGCTGGCCCCGCGGCTCACCACCGAGGGCTACCTGCTGCTGGTGGCCCAGGACGACCGCAGCCAGCCGCGCAACAAGGAAATCGTGCTCACGCGCTTTCACCAGCTGCTCGAAAAAAGCCTGCGCCGCCCCAAGCCCCGCCGTGCTACCCGGCCCAGCGCCGGCGCCGTGCGCAAGCGCCTGGAGGGCAAGAAAATCCAGAGTGATAAGAAGGCTAACCGCCGTCGTCCCGACTAGCTATTACATTACGCCACTCGGCCCACGCCGCGCGGGGCAGCCTGGGCCGGTTTGGGCCGGAAAAGAGGGGGTAGCGCAGCCGCCGGGTAAGCAGACAAAGCCTGGTAGCTGGCAAGCAGAAGCGGATAAGCAGGTTTTCGTAGTTAGAAAGGATGAAGGAAGTAACTCGGCGAGAAGGAGCAGGTTGCCTGCTTGCATGCACTTACGCCCCCTCATTTTCCATTGCAAAGGACCTACCAGGCCGTCGGTATTACTAGCGCGGAAATACTTGGTTTTGAAAAACAGGTATTTCTACCTGCTACCCCCGCTCGGTTAGCTGGCGAGCAGGCCGTGCCGCACGGCGTACACGACCAGGCCGGCCGCGTTGGGGGCGTGGGTTTTTTCGAGCAGCTTTTGGCGGTGGCCCTCGGCGGTGCGCCGGCTGATGAAGAGCTTTTCGGCGATTTCGGAGGCGGTGCAGCCCTTGCAAATGAGGTTGAGCACCTCGTGCTCGCGGGTGGTGAGCTGCACCAGGTCGGGCTGGGTGGGGGTAGGCGTGCGCTCGGGGTGCTGCACGCCCCGGATGAGGGCCCGCGAAATGCGCGGTGTGAAGTAATAGCCCGTACTCAGTACCTCCTCAATGGTGAGGCGCAACTGGTCCTGGTCCACGTCTTTGGGCAGGTAGCTGCGCGCGCCCAGCTTCAGCATCTGGGTGATGTACTTATCGGCCGAAAACATGGAGAGCACGATAATGCGCGGGTCGGGGAACTCCTGCAAGAGCTGGCGCGCCGCCTCCGTGCCGTCGATGTTGGGCATTTGCAGGTCGAGCAGCAGAATATCGGGCACGCGCTGGCGGCACAGCGCCTGCAGCTCGGCAAATTCGCCGGCTTCTACTACTTCTTCCACGAAGGGCAGCGACCGCAAAATGTAGCGCATTCCCTGTCGAAACAGCTGGTGGTCGTCGAGCAGCGCGATTTGAATGGAGGTGGTGGATGTTACCATAGCGGAAGGGGGGTAGGGCAGGGTTAAAGGGTGGGCGAAGTTTCGAACTCAATGAGGGTGCGGGTGCCCTGGCCGGGGGCCGACTGCTGGCTGAAGCGGGCGCGCAGCATCCGCACGCGCCCTTCGATGCCGCGCAGGCCCACGCCGCCCGAGGCCGGCCGACTAAGCGCCAGAGCCTCGGGGTCGAAGCCCTGGCCGTCGTCTACCACGGTCAGGGTGAGGCGCGGGCCGGCCTGGTGCAGGCGCACGTCGAGCTGAGTGGCACCGTGAGCGTGCTTCTGGGCATTGTGAATCAGCTCCTGGCAGATGCGGTACAGGGCCAGGCCAGCTCTTGGGTGAGCGGGAGGGGGTAGGGATACTCAATTTCCAGCTCCACGGGCAGCGCGCCGGTGTCGGTGCTCACGTCGGCGAGGTGCTGCAAGGCCTCGGCCAGGCCAAAGCGGTCAAGCACGGCCGGGTACAGGCTGTGCGAAAGGCCGCGCACGTCGTGCACGGCATTACCCAGAATATCCTTGACCCGGCCCGTGAGGCTGGCGGCTTCGGCGGGCGCGGCGAGGCTGCCCAGCCGGCCCACCAGCAGCTTGGCCGTGGCCAGCGTCGAGCCGATGCCGTCGTGCAGGTCGCGCCCGATGCGCTCGCGCTCATGCGCCTGGGCGTCGATAACGGCGGCCAGCTGCTGCTGCTGGTACTCGGCCTCGGCCGCGCGCAGCCGCAGCCGCAGCTGCTGTTGCAGCAGCCGCTTCTGGTACGTGACGACGAAGAGCCCCAACGTGACGGCCGCAAGCAGCCTAAGCCCGATGCCAGTGAAGAGCAACGGCGCAAACTCTACCTCCGGGGGCGCATCCATAAAGCCAAGGCATAGCAAGAATGAAGGATGGCAGCTAGCAGCGCGTGGATAGCCCAAACATCCCGGTTGAACTGGAGAGAGTAATGCTTGAGCAAGTAGCTGCTGAATAATGCCAGCTGCAAGTAACCCAGAAAATAAACAATCAGCCCTGCCGACACCCAAAACATAGGCTCCCGCTCCAGGTGCTTGATTCGCAGCTCATTCAGTAATTGCCGAAAGTATAACCCGACCATACCGAGTATTAGTAGCCCTGCTGCCCCGGTCTAAATCCTTTCAGGCCGGGGCCCATAACCGTGTCCAAGCCCACGTAGACCACGAAACCACCCACTACCCACGGCAACGCCCGCGCGAAGGCCGGTATCCGCGATGTGTGCTGGTACACAAGGCCAGGCAGCGCCAATTCGCCCACAGTGTAAATGGGCATGATAAACAAATTATTGACGTGCAAAATTACAAGTGCGATGCCCAGCGCCTCTAGCGGTAGCTCGAAAAGGGTAAGCGCCGCCAGGTAGCGTAGGTTGAGGGGAAGGCTACGAAAACGCAGCAGACCTACGACCCCGGCTATCACTACGGTTGCATCCGTAAGGTAATTAATACTATCGTTGATTGTCAAGAAGATAGTGGCTGTAAATTAGCGGAACCAACTACCAGACTACGGCTTATTTCTAGCCGGGTGGGTTAGGATTAGACATGTCGTAGAACGGCTGGCCAACCGGGTCGTCATTTTCAGCCAGCCACAGATTGATGGCGTTTAGCAGTTCCGCGTGAGAGGTGGCGTTCTCAGTGGCTTTGAGGAAGTTCGCATAGTCGGCGGGAAAATCAGCGCTGGGTTCTGCCGAGTCATCCGGGAGCTGGTGAATGCGCCAAACCAGCCCGAACGTTTGCTTCAGCGCGTAGCAATCGGGGAAAGCGGGGTAGTGCTGGCGCAGGCCAAAAAGCACGAGTAATTCCTTGTTTTTGAATTTATTGGCGTAGAAAAAGGAATTCAGAAAGTCGCCCATGTCGAAGGTGTAGCCCGTCAGCGGGCCCTAGTTGCTGCTGAACATATCGGCGGTTACCGGGGAGGCATTTTTCCAGTTGTTAAGCCAGGTGTGCACCAGCGCGTTCGGAATCTGCGCGCCTATCGCGCTATCTTCTAGCAAGTCCATTTTAACGGGGTCTTTAGCAGATGGCAGCGGCTCCAGGTAGTGTGCCAGGTAATATGCCGAAATGCGCCCGTCAGTGGCATCGGTGGCGTAGAGCGTGAGCGTGAAGCGCTTTTCCTCCGATTCCTTGTCCTCCTTCAACAGAAACTGGGCCTTGACACGCCGCGCCCCCACCGTGGATAGCAGGTGTTCCAGGGTTTCAAACGAAAACCGCACGGCCCGCGGCTGGCTGCCATCGGCTTGCTGAAATACCGACGTTAAATCCTGGTGGCGGCTCACGTGTCAGCTCCAAGCCGCCGCGTATTTGTCGAACTGATGCTGGTCGAGGATATGCACAGAGTTTTGGGCGGCCATGATGTTGGTAAAAGGGGGTGAAAGAGAGAAGTTATTGACCACTGAAAGCGCAAAGGCTACCGCAGGGTAGCAAGGTAGTAAAGCGATTTATAAGATACTGTACTAAAGAGCATTGCAATAAATGCAGGGCGGCCTGGCAGCAATAAAAAAGCCCCCGCGCAGGCACACAGGGGCTTTCAGACAAAGGCCTTCGTACCAAAATCTGTAACCATTATCGCGGCTACAAAGGGACGACCCAGCAAGTAGTAGTACTAGGGTAGAACTACGCGGTTTTCAAAACAGGTATTTCTACCTGGTTTCGCGGGCTACAGCAGGGTGCCGCGCAGCATTACCAGGGCCACGCTGAAGTAGATAATCAGGCCCGTCACGTCCACGAGCGTGGCCACGAAGGGCGCCGATGAAGTAGCCGGGTCGAGGCCCAGCTTGCGCAGAATCAGCGGCAGCATCGAGCCCGCGATGCTACCCCACAGCACGATACCCACCAGCGCTACCCCCACCGTGGTAGCCACCAGCAGCCAGTGTGGCCCGTATATCGGCGTGATGCTCTGCCAGATGGCGATGCGGCTGAAACCGACGATGCCCAGAATCAGGCCCAGCATGATGCCGCCCAGCAGCTCGCGGCGCAGCACCCGCCACCACTCGCCCAGTGTGAACTCGCCCAGCGCCATTGCCCGGATAATGAGCGAGGTAGCCTGCGAGCCCGAATTACCCCCCGAACTGATAATGAGCGGAATAAACTGCACCAGCACGATGGCCTTCTGCAACTCGCCCTCAAAAAACTGCATGGCCGAGGCCGTCAGCAATTCGCCCAGAAACAGCACCACCAGCCAGCCGGCGCGCTTCTGCACCAGCCGCAGCAGAGGGGTAGTCAGGTAGGGCTCGTCGAGGGCTTCGGAGCCGCCGAATTTCTGAATGTCCTCGGTGTCTTCCTCTTCCCGAATGCTGAGGATGTCGTCCAGGGTCACGATGCCGAGCAGGATGCCCTGGTCGGGGCTCACCACGGGCAGCGCCACCCGGTCGTTGCGCCGAAAAATATCAATGGCCTCTTCCTGGTCCTGGCCCGCCGTGAGCTGCACGAAGCGGTGGTCCATGATGTCGCGAACCCGCGTGGTGGGCGCGGCCAAGAGAAACTCCCGGATGCGAATGTCGTCGATGAGCTTGCCGCGTGCGTCGGTCACGTAGAGCATGTTCAGGGTTTCGGACTGCCCGCCGTGCTGGCGCACGAAGTCGAGCACCTGCTGCACCGTCCAGTTCTCGCGAATGGCGATGTAGTCGGGCGTCATCAGGCGGCCCACCGAGTACTCGGGGTAGCCCAGCAACTGCAAGGTCACGCGGCGCTCGGGCTCGGAGAGGTTCTGCACCAGCTCGGCCACGAAGTTGGCGGGCAGGAACTCCAGCAGGGCCGTGCGGTCGTCGGGCGACATCTCGTTGAGAATGTCGGTGACTTTATCCTGAGCCAGGTTTTCGAGAAAGTGGCGCTGCACCTCCAGGTCGAGGTACTCAAACACGGCCGTGGCCAGCTCCAGCGGCAGCAGCCGGAAGATGATGAGCTGCTCGCGCTCCTCCTCATTCTCAATCAGCTCCACCAATTCACTGGCCTGAAACGAGCGCAGCAGCTTTTTCAACTTAAAAAACTCGCCCTCCTGAATCAGCGTCGTAATGTGGTCCAAGGTTTCGGGCGCGGTCATAGGCAGAAGGAAAACCGGGTGAAGGGCTTTGAAAAAGTGGTTGTTTCGCTAGGCAATCGGTAGTGACGAGGCAAAATTACGCCCGAATAGTTGGCCTCCCGGCTGCCCGGCCGGCATTTTTGGCGTACTTCGCTGCCGCATTAGCCCCCGTTCGTTGTTTTGATTCCCGCTGCTCCTTTGCCCGCCGCGCCCCAGGGCACCATTGTGGTGCTGGGGGGCGGCCACGATGCCCCGCTGCTGGCGCTGCTGGCCCGGCTGCTGCCTACCCCCACCGCGCCCCTCGAAGTGCTGACGACGGCCACCGCCCACGAGCCGGCCCGCACCCACGCGGCCTACGCCGCCGAGCTGGGCGCGCTGGGCTACCCCCACGTGGGCCACCTGCTAATTGATGAGGCGCACCCCGCCGACGCCCCCGCCACGCTGGCCCGGCTGCGCGCCGCCGCGCTGCTGCTGCTGACCGGCGGCGACCAGGAACGCCTCACCGAATGCCTGCTGGGCACCGAGTTTCTGGCCGTGCTGCGCCAGCGCTGCCAGCACGACGCGGGCTTTGTGCTGGCCGGCACCAGCGCCGGCGCGGCCGCCCTCGGCACCCAGATGCTGGTGGGGGGTAGGGGCTGGCGCAGCCTGCTGGCCGGCGGCATCGACGTGCTGCCCGGCCTCGACGTGCTGCCCGGCCTGCTCCTCGACCAGCATTTTGCCGAGCGGGCGCGCTACCCGCGCCTGCTGCACGCCGTGCTGGCCTACCCCCACCTGCTGGGCCTGGGCCTGAATGAAGAAACGGGCCTGGTCTTTCGGCCCGGCCGCCCACCCGAAGTATTTGGCAAGGAAACGGTAGTGCTCATCGATGGCCGCCAGCTCAGCGCGCGCCGCTACGAGGGCCTACCCCCCGGCCAGCCCGTGGGCGGCCAGGGCTTCCGGGTAAGCCTGCTGGTGGCCGGCGATACGGTTGAAGTAGCGTGAACTTTCTAGTTCGTGCGCGAGCGTGACCGTTCGGGCCGTGCGGTTCCGCCCTGCTCGCTCGCCCACGAACTGTGAAAGTTCGCGCTACTACCGGGGCACCAAAACATCCTAAATTCGCGTTGGGCTGGCGACCAAAACTCCGTACGCACTCCATGTTTCTGCTTCGTTCTCACTTTTGGCTGGTGGGTTGGCTCGCGCTACTGGCCGTGGGCTGCACCCGCAAAACGGTGTCGTTCAACTCGCGGCCCGGCGACCTCGCCGTGACCGGCCTCGGGGCACCCGGCGACAGCCTCACTACCACCACCCGCAAGGGCGCGCCCAAGCTCAGCATCGCGGGCCGCAAGGCGGTGCTTACCAAGGCCGAGGAGCGCGCTGCTAAAGACGCCGAGAAGAACGCCCAGCGCAAGAAGCGGGTCAAGAAAAACGTCTTTCTGGGTGAGCGCGTCAAGAAAGGCCTCGTAAAATCAGGTCCCAAGGGCCGCAACCAGGTAATTGAGGTGTTTTATTACCTCAAGACGTTTAAGCAGCCCAACCCGATGGCGCCGGCCGTGTATTATTTCAGCCCCAAAAAGCACAAGATATTCAAAGCCGTGGGCGAGCTGGACCCCAACACCGACAAAGTGCTGCATGGTACCTATAAAAAAATGCAGAACAACCAGGTGCTCGAAACCGGCTACTTCGCCAACGGCACCCGCCACCTGCGCTGGGAGAAATTCGACAAGAAAGGCGTGCTGCTTACCAAAACCCATTACGAGATGGGTTTCCCGCGCGATGCCAACATCAGCTACTACGACGCGGGCCAGACCATGCTCAAGGAAGTGGTGCCCTACGTAAATGGCAAGCTGGAAGGCGATTACGCTATGTTTCGCAATGACGGCCGCCGCCTCTGGACCGGCCACTTCGAGAACGGCCGCCGGGTAGGGGAGTGGACCAACTTCGGCGACTACAAGAAATATCCGCACTACGTGTTTCAGTATGGCGAAACCGGCTACGAGCCCGAAGTGGAGGAGCCCGAGCTGATTCGGGAGTACAGCCACGGCGGCTCGGTCATCTTCGACAAAGAGAAGAATGTCGACAAGCGCGGCGACGCTGACCCCGACGCCGCGCCCGTGAAGGACGCCCGCCGCCCCGGCAGCCACGGCGTGCCTACCCCCCGCCCGCCCGTGCGCAAGGCCCAGGACCGCCGCCCCGGCTACCACCCGCCCGTCGCCACGCCGCCGGCGGTATCGCCGACGCCAACTGGCACACCCACGCCCTAGCCGACTCAGTAAAAGGCATCTTCAAAGACCTCGACCCGGAAACCTTCGCGCAGCTGCGTGAGGGCCACGATATCGAAGCGGATATCGCCGCGCCAGTCCAGCTCTTCCTGTAAGTGCGTGGCGGCCAAGCGAAAAAGTTCCTTCTTACGGTTCGAAACAAACGTTTCGGGCGGGCCAAACTGGCTGCCCGAGCGGGTTTTTACCTCCGCGAACACCAGCAGCGCCGTGCCCTGGCGCAGCACCAGGTCTACCTCGGCGCGGCCGTGGCGGTAGCCCTGGGCCAGCACTTCGTAGCCCGCCCGCTGGTAATAAGCGGCGGCGGCCGCCTCGCCGGCCCGGCCCAGCGCGTGCGCGTCGGTTGGCATAAAGGGGGTAAGAATAAGTTGGAAACTTCCGGCAATTTGCGGGTTGTGGCGGGCTTCACTCCCGGCCCGCAAGCTAAAGCCTGCGGTACGAAGTAACTTTGTAGAGCTGGCCAATCAGGTGGCTCATGCGTTTTCCTACCCCACCTTATGAACTTGTACTCGGCTTGTGCGGCGCCTCTTGTGCCGGCGCCTCCGGTGCCCGCGGCGGCAGTAGCTACCGCCCAGCGGGCCATTGAGGTGCGGCGGCTGGGCCTCGTGCCCTACGTGCCCACCTGGGAGTTGCAAGAGCAGCTATTGGCCAGTACGCTGGCCGTCAAAGCCCAGAATCGCCAGGCGGAGGCGGCTGGCCTACCCCCCCGGCCCACGCCCAACCACCTGCTCTTTTGCCAGCACCCGCCCACCTACACGCTGGGCAAAAGCGGCAAGCCCGAGCACCTGCTGCTCGACGAGGCGGCCCTGGCGGCGCACGGGGCCACGTTTCACCGCATCAACCGTGGGGGCGACATCACCTTTCACGGCCCCGGCCAGCTGGTGGCCTACCCCCTGCTCGACCTCGAAAACTTCCGGCCCGATATCCACTGGTACCTGCGGGCGCTGGAGGAGGCCGTTATCCAGACCCTGGCTACCTACGGGCTGCGGCCGGGCCGCATCGCGGGCCTCACCGGCGTGTGGCTGGGCTGGGAAACCGGTGCCGCCAACCCGCGCAAAATCTGCGCGCTGGGCGTGCGGTGCAGCCGCTGGGTGACGCTGCACGGCCTGGCCCTCAACGTGAACACCGACCTGCGATACTTTGGCTACATCGTGCCCTGCGGCATTACCGATAAGGCCGTCACGTCGCTGGCCGCCGAGCTGGGCCACCCCGTGCCGGTCGAGGAGGTGCAGGAGCGCCTGCTGGCCGCCTTGCTCGCACAATTTGACGCGCACCTGGCTCAATAGCTGCCTGGGTGCCCGCGCTGGCTGATAGTTTTTAATTATGAAACAAGATATTTATTTTGATGCGGTAGAAGGCGTGGCCATCGCCATCGTGCCCGACGAGGAGGCCGCGCCGGGCACCGATGGCGTGCCAACCTGGACGGTCTACTTGCTTAATCACAATGATTTCAGTCTCGAAAACGTCCTCATCAGTTCCGAGGGCTACGGCGCCCAGCCCACCGGCGAGGTTGTGCGCACTACCACGCTGCGCTACCATTTTCCGGTGGTAGAGCCGCACTCGGCGACCCCGGTCGAGCTCATTGACCCGGCCGTGTTTCACCTCACCAACCAGTATTGGGTGAGCTACTATCGCGATAGTAAGATTTTTGACAAGAAATTTGTCTTCGTGCCCGACTCCATCGTGGCGGCCAGCCTGAGCCGGCTCGACTTGCTGGCGGGCCGGGTGGGCGTGCTCCACGGCTAGCTTTTCGGGGCGCTGGTGCTATCTTACGTGGCGTGTGCCGCACTGTTTGTTTCATGAATCACTTTAGTATTTACCTGGGCCTGGCCGCTTTGTGGGCACTGTTGGTGGCCATGTTCGCGGTGCCCTCCATCGTGCAGATTGCCCACCTCAAAAACCTGCTCGATACACCTAACGGCCGCACCGTGCACCAGTCGCTAACGCCCCGCCTGGGGGGGGTAGCGATTTTCGCGGGCTTCATGTCGGCACTCACCATCTTTGCCCCGCTCGGCAACGGGGTGAAAGAGCTGCTGGCCGGCTGTATTATTCTGTTTTTCGTGGGCCTGAAAGATGATTTGGTGACCATCTCCGTCGCCAAAAAATTCGTGGGCCAGCTGCTGGCCACGGGCGTCGTGATGATAATGGCCGATGTGCGCGTAACCAGCTTCCAAGGCATTCTGGGCATCTATACGCTGCCGGTGGGCATGAGCTATGGCTTCACGTTTGTGATGATTGTGGGTATCACGAACGCCATCAACCTCATCGATGGCCTCGACGGCCTGGCCGGCACCATCGTGCTTATTCTGGCCGGTACCTTCGGCTATTATTTCTACCGCTACGGTGGCCCCGAGTTCAGCAACTACGCCTTCGTGGCGGTGTGTCTCATCGGCGGAATACTGGGATTTTTGCGTTATAACTTCCACAGGGCCAGTATTTTCATGGGCGATACGGGTTCGCTCGTCTGTGGCTTTATCGTGTCGGTGCTGGCTATTCAGTTTATTGAGCTGGGTAGCCGCACGGGTCAGCCCTTCGGCAGCGAGTCGCCGGCCGTGACGCTGGGCGTGCTTTTTGTGCCGTTGTTCGATACGCTGCGCGTGTTTATTCTGCGCATGGCGGCCGGCCGCTCGCCCTTTGCTCCCGATAAAAACCACGTGCATCACCGCATCATGGCAATGGGTTTTTCCCAAATCAGCACCGTGCTGCTGCTTGGGCTGCTGAATATCGTGGTTATTCTCTTTGTTATTAACTTCTTCTCACTTGGTAATCTCGTGTTGATAGGAGTCTTAGTAATTTTTTCGGTGCTGCTGAGCGTGTTTTTGGGCGTTTACCAAAGCCGGGTCGCCCGCCGGCAAGTAGCATCCTCGTCCTGACCAAAGCCTTTGCTGCCATGACTGCGGGCCGTCTGTCTTTTCTGCGTGGCTGGCTGGGCCTGGTACTTATGGCGTGGCTAGCAGTTGGCGCGTTGGTGCCCCGTGCCATTGCCGCCGAATACCACCCCCTACCCCCCGCCGCTACCCCCGGCCTGGCCCCCGACAATTGGCTGCTGCACGATGTGGCCGGCAACCGCCTTATCCTGTATTTACCGGGCTACCACGCGCCGGCCCACACCTACTACCAGTGGGTGCGGCTGCTGCCCCAGCAGCCCTTCCGGCTGTCGTTTGCCGCCGCGCGTGGTCTGAGCCTGTTTCTGGACAATCAACTAATATTCACCGCGAAGGCTGGCGGGCGCTATACCCTGGACCTTTGGCGTACTGCCCCGGCCGCTCAGGCCGGGCGGCAGCACCTGCTGGCGGTGTGGCAGCCCGAAGGCTACCCGGCGCTCAATTCTTTTAGCGCCGAGGTGCAGGCCCCCGTGCGTGCCGCTAGCCTGGCCGCTCCGGCTGCCATCCCGGCGTTGGTTATGTTGCGGGTGCCGCCCGTACAGGGCGAAAGTGCGTTGCTGGTGCTGGTGCTGCTCGTGGGGCTGCTTTACGGGGTAGTGCGGGCAACCAACCCAATTGGCTTGGCGCGCATTCTGCAAGTGAATGAGCTGTTTGGCAACTCTACCGAGCCCCAGGCTTTTTTAGCGCGCCCGGCGTTCACCTGGCTCAACCTGGGGCTGGTACTGCTTTTCTCGCTGTCGTTGTCGCTGTTGCTCACAGCGTTGCACACCGACCTGAGTAGCTTACCCCTGTTGCAGCAGGTACTCAAAGTACCTGAGTCGGCTATTGTCGCCCGCGTATCGCTTTACACCGCCCTGATTCTGGCCTTCGTGCTGAGCAAGTACTTGCTCGTGGAACTGCTCAGCTATATTTTCGATCTGCGCGCGCTGGTCAATGTGCACTACCGCGAGTTTTTGCGCACCACTCTGCTGCTGGGCTTGCTGCTACCCCTGGTGCTCTTACTATACCTGGGGCTGAATACTCGCTGGCCCTATATTGTTGAACTAGCCAATGGATGTGTGCTGTTATTGCTCACAGCTACGGTGTTGCGGGTGGCTCGAACTTTGCACCAGCGCACATCTCTGCTTAATCTTCACTTGTTCGCGTACCTTTGTGCTACCGAAGTACTGCCCCTGGCCGTTTTATTGAAGCTCATCGTGTTTACGTATGCTACCTGAGCATCGGTAATCTGAGTAGTAGCCAAGGGAAAGAATAAGACATATCACGCATTCTATAGTCCTAGCATTACCTTTTTTTCTATGGCCGAGAGCGCAGTACAGCCGGGTCTGGACCGGCACGCCCAGCCCATTCGCAGCATCCTGGTTACCCAGCCCAAGCCTACCAACGACGTTTCGCCTTACTTTTCACTAGCTGAAAAATACGGTATTCGCGTAGATTTCCGGGAGTTTATCGATGTGCAGGGAGTTCCTTACAAAGAGTTTCGGAAGGATAAGGTAAATATTCTGGAGCATACGGCGGTGATTTTTACCAGCCGCAATGCCGTTGACCACTTCTTTCGCATTTGCCAGGAGGCCAAGCTGGAAATGCCCGCCGAAATGAAGTATTTCTGTATCTCGGAGCAAACGGCCAATTATCTTCAGAAGTATATCGTGCTGCGCAAGCGCAAGCTTTTCGTGGGCTTGCGCACGGCCGCCGACCTGTTCGATGTCATCAGGAAGCACAAGGGCGAAAAATTTCTCTATCCCTGCTCCGACATTCGCAAGGACGACCTGCCCGAATTTATGCGGGCGAATAACCTGAAGTTCACGGAGGCCGTCATCTACCGCACCGTAGCTAGTGATTTGTCTGATCTGGCGGAGGTTAAGTACGATTGCCTGGCTTTTTTCAGCCCTTCTGGCATCAGTTCGCTGTTCGTCAATTTTCCCGACTTCATGCAGGATGGCACGCGCATCGCCGCCTTTGGCCCCACCACCGCCAAGGCCGTCCGTGACGCCAGTCTCATTCTTGATATTGAAGCTCCTATGCCCAACGCTCCGTCCATGACGGGTGCTATTGAGGCCTATATCCGGCAACACGCCGCTTAAAGACAACGTGTGGCTGGTATGCGCAGGCTGGTGGGTAAACAAGGAACGCCAGGTTTGTACTGGGCGAATAAATTGGTGCGCCCGTCGTTTCTCACGAACGACTAGCGCTTCCGTGCGGTTAATTAGTAGTTACATTTGAACGTAGGTTGTTGATACCAGCTACCGTTTTCCGTCACTTCATTCGCTCCCTTTCTTCGCCGCCCTTATGAAAGGAATAGTACTCGCTGCGCTGCTGCTGTCAGTAGCCGCCGTGCCTGCCTTGGCGCAGCAACAGCCGCAGTTCACGCATTATGGTCTCAATAGTATGTACCTCAACCCGGCTTACGCGGGGATTACAGGGCAAACAGAGATTACCGTTATTGGCCGCTACCAATATCTGAACATGGGCAACTCGGTTGGTGACGACAATGGCTCGCCGCGCACGGGGATGGTTTCGGCTTCCATACCCATCCTGCCCCTCAGTGGGGGGGTAGGGCTGACGGTGTATTACGACCAGGCGGGCGTGACGAAGATGACCAACGCGGCCCTTTCTTACTCGCAGCACATCAAGCTGGGTAATGGTAAGCTGGGCTTGGGCATCCAGGGCATTTACACCTACATTGGCAAAGGCACGTACCGCGCCATCGACCCCAACGACATTAATATCCCGGCCAATTCCTCCGACCATAAGTTTGATGCGGGCGCGGGAATCTGGTATGAGGCGCCCAAATTTTACGCTGGGCTAAGCCTGAATAACCTGTTACGTTCCGAGTACACGTTCGCACCCAAGGCAGGCTCTACGCAAGGTATCGCCAGCCAATACTTGGGCGAAAACCACGCCTACCTGACAATGGGCTACAATATTGAGGCCTCATCCAGCGTTACGGTCACGCCGATGGTATTGGTAAAGGCTGTATTACCAGGTCGCTACGATACAAAGAGCAAATACGACAACCAGCACAACTACTCTTTTGAAGCCGGTGCGCGGGCAACTTTCAATGACCAATTTTGGGCTGGCCTCAATTATCGCTACGACGAATCAGTATCTGGCCTGCTGGGCTACGCCTTCGGGGCAGATAACCGCTACCGCATCGGCTACGCCTTCGATTTCATTGCCTTCAACCAAGCCGCGCGGGCCTTCAGCTCCCACGAAATCCTCTTCTCCCTCCGCCTTCCTAAAGCAGTACTGCTTACCCGCCCAGCTATTCGTACGCCACGCTATAGCTTCTAGTCGGTTTCGAGCAAAATTCGCTGTTACAGCAAAATTAATTACACCGATAAGTTGTGGTTAAATAGGATTTTGGATGGATTTTTAGGGTTGTCCAGCAGGTTTTTTGCCCGGTTGAACGAATAAGCTTGCATGTGTGTCAGAAGCGTGTTGCGCAGCCATTTGGTGCAACGTAGATTTGCCAATACTTACACAACTTACCACAATCGCTGCCTGATTATAAATTAGTTCTTTCTCCCTATTATGAAAAAATTTCTGGTATTACCTCTATTAGCCTTATCGGGGGTACTTCTGGGTGGCTGTTTTACTAAAAACTTCCAAGGCGACCTAGTAGGGACCGATGACCGGCCCATCTTTAATCCGCAGGAAGTGCCCTTCGGAATGGTGCCCTGCCCCGGTGGAACGTTCCACATGGGTCAGACTGACCAAGACATCGCGGCCTCGATGGTGAACATGAATAAGCAGGTAACTATTGCCGGCTTCTATATGGACGAAACCGAGATTACCAATAACGAATACCGGCAGTTCGTCAATGCAATCATGCAGGACTCGGTAGAGGCGTTGGGAGAGGACTACATCAAAACTGAGCTTTACCCGGACACTACGGTGTGGGTGCGCGACTTCACCTACCACATGGGTGACCCGTTGCTGGAGTACTACTACTCGCACCCGGCTTTCGACGATTATCCGGTAGTAGGGGTAGACTGGTTCGCCGCCCGTTATTTCTGCACGTGGCGCACGAAGCTCAAGAACAACACCAACGAAGAATTGGGCGAGGCTCCCTACCCCAACTTCCGCCTGCCATCGGAAGCTGAGTGGGAATACGCCGCTCGTGGTGGCCGCGAAGGCGCTACCTTCCCTTGGGGTGGTCCTTATGTTCGCAATACGAGAGGCTGCATGTTGGCCAACTTTAAGCCAGGCCGGGGCGACTATGCTTCCGACGGCTATGCTTATACCTCCGAAGTAGGTTCTTACTTCCCCAATGATTTCGGGCTGTACGATATGGCTGGTAACGTGAGTGAGTGGTGCGACGACGCCTTCATGGAAGCTTCTGTGCCAGTAGTGTGGGATTTGAACCCCACCAACTCGGATGATAACGAACCCCGCAAGGTGGTCCGTGGCGGTTCGTGGAAGGATATTCAATATTACCTCGAAACGGGAACGCGTAACTTCGAATACCAGGATTCAGCCCGCTCTTATATCGGCTTCCGCTGCTCCATGATTCAAATCGGCATGGGCACCAACCGTCGCCTGAATTAATAACCCATCATAGTCCAATTCATCCTTTTTCTCTTTCTTACTTTAAACTGAGCTAATTAGCTTCAATTCAAAATGGCTGTCAAGAAAAACTTCCTCTACGACGATGTAATGCCGAAAGTATATGGCATTGGCGCAGCAGTTGTTATTATCGGTGCTCTATTCAAAATTCTGCACTGGAAAGGTGCTGACGTTATGCTAATGGTAGGTCTTGGAACGGAGGCCGTTATCTTCTTCCTTAGTGCTTTCCAGCCTCACCAGTCCGACCACGACTGGGCGCTCGTATACCCAGAGTTGAGCGAAGGCTACGACCCTTCGACCGATGATAACCGTTTCCGTGACAAAGCTCCTCAGCCCAACGGCCTGACCGGCAAGCTGGACGATATGCTGAAAAACGCCAACGTTACGCCCGAAGCACTCACTAACCTGGGCCAGGGTCTGAACCGTCTGAGTGCTACTACCGCACAACTCGGTCAGCTTGGTGATGCCACCAATGCCACGGACGAATACACGCAGAAAGTGCGTACGGCAGCCCAGTCGCTCGACGGCATCAACAAGGCTTACTCAAATACGGTAGAAGCCATCACCTCGCTTTCTAACGCCACGGGCGATGCCAAAGAGTATCACCTGCAAGTGCAGAACGTAACCAAGAACCTGGGTGCGCTGAACGCGGTGTACGAAATGGAATTGCAGGATGCTAATACGCACCTCAAATCGATGAACCAGTTCTACGGTACGCTGGGCAAGGCTATGGAGAACATGGTGCAGGCTGGTAAGGATACCGAAAGCATGCAAGTCCAGGTAGCCGATTTGACGGGCAACCTCACGTCGCTCAACCGGGTGTACGGCAATATGCTGAACGCCATGCGGGCTGGGGCTACCAGCTAATTACGCTAAGCAGATACCTTATTTATTCTCGCTTATTCTACCACAATTTAGTAATATCTCTAGCAGATGGCAGGCGGAAAAGAAACCCCGCGGCAGAAGATGATTGGCATGATGTATCTCGTGCTAACCGCTCTGCTGGCGCTCCAAGTTAACTCAGCTATCTTGCTGAAATTCAAGTTTATTGACGATAGCCTAACGGATGTCAATGGCAAAACCGAAACGGCGGCTGATAATACGGTAAAAGGTATCGAAGCAGCTGTGGCCAAAAACCGCAATCAGGCGGGTGACGTGGCCGTGCTCAAGAAAAGCCAGGAAATTCGGGACGAGACGAAAAAAGTTATCGATTACCTCAATGAGGTGCGCGATAACCTTTACAAGGCTACCGAAAATACCAAGGGTGGCAACGACTATAAGAATATGAGTGCCGAAGACAAGGTGGCTATCACTATGCTCGGCGGCAAGCAGAACGGCTTGGCTTACCCCATGCAGAAGCGCTTGAACGATTACTCAGCGTACATTAAGGAATTTGTGCCCGATGCTCAGCCGCTGGCCCTCGATGCGAAGAACGATACGCGTATCGCGCCTAGCTCGGAGCAGAAGCACAAAAACTTCGCGGAGCTGAACTTTGAAAATACGCCCGTGGTGGCCGCTCTGGCGGTACTGAGCCAGAAAGAAACCGAGGTGCTGAAATACCAGGCCGATGCTTTGCAAAAGCAGGCTGAAAAGGTTGGTGCTAAGACCATTGTATTTGACAAGTTAGGTGCTTTCGCTTCAGCTGAATCGAACACGGTAGCCGCTGGCACTAAGTATAAGGCTGACCTGTTTCTGACGGCTAGCGCTTCTAACCTGAAGCCAAGCATGACTTACAATGGTTCGTCGCTGGCAGTAGGCCCTGACGGACATGGTAAGGTGGAGTTTACGGCTCGCCCCGGCAGCTTCGATCAGGCTGGTAATGCTAAGGCTTCGTGGACGGGCACTGTCCGTCTCAACCAGGCCGGCCGCGACACTACGTTCAAGGTGATGGTTCCCTATACTATAACCAAGCCCGTAATGCAGATTCAGTCGGCTTCGGTGCAGGCGCTATATTACCAGTGTGGTAATAAATTGAGCGTGCAAGTGCCAGCTCTTGGCGCGCAGTATCAGCCTAGCTTCGGGGGCTCTGGCGCCTCATTTATTCCCGGTCAGAAAGGTGAAGTAACGATAGTGCCCACCGCCCGAGAAGTAACCTTGAATGTAAGTAGCAACGGCAATGCTATCGGCTCGCAAACTTTTAAGGTGCGTCCTATTCCATTGCCGACTATTAAGTGCTTTGTAGGTAGCACCGATGCCGAGGATAAGCGCGGCGTTGCCGTGGGGCAGTTGCGCACCATGACGCTACGTGCCATCCCAGACGCCGGATTTTTCACTTTCCTACCGGATGATGCCCGTTTTCGCGTATCGCGCTTTGAGGTGACACTGGCCCGTGGCAAAAGGCCGGTGCAGCAGACACAGACCGTTAACGGTCCGCAGGGTGATATCAGCTCAATGGTGAACGTCGCCCGTGCCGATGACCGCCTGTTTGTAGAAGTAAAGGGCGTGCAACGCCAAAACTTCCAGGGCAAGGTAGAAGACGTGAACATGACCCGCACATTCACTATTTCGGTGCAATAAGGTAATTAGTAATTCGTTAGCTTTAAAAATCTATTATGACCCGCTATTTCAAAGCACTGCCTATTACCGCTATGGCCATGTTGGCCGCGTTGGCGGGCCGGGCGCAGGAGCAGGCCACCTCGACCGCTACGACGGGGGCCATCCGGCAGATTCCGGTTTCTGACCAAATGTTCCGCAAAACTATTTGGCGGGCCATTGACCTGCGCGAAAAGCAAAACCGCCCGATGTTTTCGGATGGCCACGAAATAAGCCGGGTTATCATTGATGCCGTGAGGCGCGGCGAGCTGCAACCTTATAAAAACGACTCCCTCACTTCGACCTTCTCGCCCAAAGAAATGGCGTCGAATATGTCGTATGCTCTGGAAGCGCCCATCAGCCCCGATGCCGATGGTGGCGGCGACTGGGGCGGCACGTCGGCTCCCAAGAGCACTAAGAAAGCAGCTCCGGCCAATGACAGTTGGGGTGCACCAATAGCCGCTGCTCCTGCTGCTACCAAGCGCGTTCCTAAGAAAGATGCGAGTGGTAAGATTCTGAAGGATAAGCGGGGTCGCACTATCTATACTACGGTTAGCACGGTGGCTGCCGCGCCGCCGCCCCCGCCGCCTGCTACTTCGGCTGAATATCTCCCTAAGGAAATCTACCAGATGGAATTGACTGAGGAGATGATATTCGACAAGAAGCGCTCCCGGATGTACCACCAGATTAAAACGGTGTCGCTGAAGCTGCCTTCTACGCTGAAGAGCAATACATCTGGTTTGGAGAAGACCATTGCTACGTTCAAGTACTCCGACTTGGTGAAGGTGTTCCGCAACAATCCGCAACAGGCCATCTGGTTTAATGCCCAGAATGATGCCCAGCATAAGAATCTGGCTGATGCGTTTGAGCTGTGGCTATTCAACTCGTACATCGTGAAAGTGTCGAATCCTTCGGGTGACGACCTGGCTACGCAGTACGGCAGTGAGCGCGAAGGCTTGCTGGCTGCTCAGCAAACGGCTGCTGACCTGGTAGAATACGAGTACAGCCTGTGGTCTTTCTAGACCGCAGATTCAAACTGATTCGACGGATTGAACTGATAAAAGGCCCGCGCTTTCAGCGCTGGCCTTTTTCTTTTTTCGTGTAGGGTACGCTTTAGCTTGCCGCCTTGGCATCAGCGCCGCCCTGCGCCACTGGCACGTTGCCAGCAGCTCCCTCCTGCTGGTCGAAGTAGGTAAGCAGAACTTTGGCTTTGGCTTTGCCAACTTCGGCGATTAGCTCAGCTTCCGTTAGCTCTTTGATTTTTTTGACCGACTTGAACTTGCTTAGGAGCTTGTCAGCAGTGATGGGGCCGAGGCCTTTGACGTCGGTTAGCTCAGTTTTGAGGGTGCCCGCATCGCGGAGCGCGCGGTGGAAGGTGATGCCGAAGCGGTGCACTTCGTCGCGCATTCGCTGGAAGAGGCGCAGGCTTTCGCTCTTCTTGTCGATGTAGAGGGGTAGGGGGTCGTTGGGCACGTAGATTTCTTCGAGGCGCTTGGCAATGCCGATAACGGCCATCTGACCCCACAGATTCAGGTCTTTAATCGCCTTCACGGCCATGCTGAGCTGGCCCTTGCCGCCGTCTACGATAACGAGCTGGGGCAGGCTGGCGCCTTCATCGACGAGGCGGCGGTAGCGACGCGTCACTACTTCATACATCGAATCGAAGTCGTTGGGGCCGATGACCGTTTTGATATGGTAGTGCCGGTAGTCTTTCTTACTGGGGCGGGCATTGCGGAAGCACACCATCGCCGCCACTGGGTTGTCGCCCTGAAAGTTGGAGTTGTCGAAGCATTCGATGTGCTTGGGTAGCTCGGTCAGGCGCAGGTCTTTTTTGATTTGCTCCATAATGCGTACCTCGTTCACATCCTTGCTCTTCTCATTCATACTCTCCTTCTCCTTGCGGGCGTAAAGCACGTTCTTGATGCTCAGTTCCAGTAGCTTGCGCTTGTCGCCAATCTGGGGCTGGGCCACCGCCACGCCAGGGAGGGGTAGGGGCTCAATGGGCACGTTGGTGAGAATTTCTCTGGCCTCGCTATCGTACTCCTGGCGCAGCTGCATAATGAGCGGCGCCAGAATCTCGGCGTCCGACTCATCCAGCTTCTTGGTCAGCTCCAGGTTTTGGGTCAGGATGATGCTGCCGTTCATCACCTTGAGGTAGTTGACGAAAGCGGCCTTTTCATTGGAGGCGATGCTGAACACGTCAATGTTGGTGAGCGTGGCGCTCACGATGGTGCTCTTGGCCTGGAAGTCGTCCAGCTTATCCAGCTTTTGCTTGAACTGGTGGGCCAGCTCGTACTGCATTTCCTGGGCGGCGGCCGTCATTTTCTCCCGGAAATACTGCTTGGGCAAGCGCAGGTCGCCGTTGAGAATCTGCCGAATCTGCTGGATATACTGGCCGTAGGCGGCCTCGTCCTCGTTGCCCACGCAGGGGCCTTTGCAGTTGCCGATGTGGTATTCGAGGCACACCTTAAACTTGCCGGCGGCCACGTTTTCGGGGCTCAGGTTGTAATTGCAGGTGCGCAGGGGGTAGAGCGCCCGAATCAGCTCCAGCAGCACGTTGAGGCCGCCCTGGTTGGCATAGGGGCCGAAATACTGACCATCGCCGGGCTGCTTGTTGCGGGTCGGGATGAGGCGCGGAAAGCGCTCCCTGGTCAGCAGCAGGTAGGGGTAGGTTTTGCCATCCTTGAGTAGGATGTTGTACTTGGGCTGGTGCTGCTTGATGAGGTTGTTTTCGAGCAAGAACGCGTCCGACTCCGAGTCCACGATGGTGAACTCGATGCGCTTGATGTTCCTGACCAGCTGCTGGGTCTTCTTGTTGTGGTCCTGCTTGGTGAAGTAGCTGCTCACGCGCTTGCGCAGGTCCACGGCCTTGCCCACGTAGATAATACCCTCGTCGTCGTAATACTTGTACACGCCGGGGCGGTGGGGCAGGTGGTTGATTTGTTCTTGAAGAAAAGTACTGGCAGCCATAAATCGCAGATTCAAACGGATTTAACAGATTTAACGGATACGGGGCTAACGCCCCTGGCTACGCGGCGTGGATGGGGTAGGGCCGGTTGCGTTAAACGCCGAAGGGCGTAGTATTTGTTCGGCAAGCAGCCGGCTTCCTAAAAAGACCAACAAATTCAGCTCCACCCCAACTCCCAGCCAGCCCTACCCCATCCACGCCGCGTAGCCAGGGGCGTTAGCCCCGTATCCGTTAAATCTGTTAAATCCGTTTGAATCTGCGGTCTAGATATCTTTGTCATCCAGCTCGTCGAGCTTGGGCTGTACCATTTTCTGGTCGTTGGGGATAGTATCGCGCTGGCCCGCGCCGTAGTACTTCGAGCAGTCCAGCTCGATGGTGAGCGGCGCGGCGGGCGCGGGGAAAGGCCCGGTGTCCACGTCGAGCGACTTATCGGCGTACACTTTCTTCATGAAAATGCCGTAGAGGGGTAGGGCCAGGCGCGCGCCCTGCCCGTAGGCACCGGTGCGGAAGTGAATGCTACGGTCCTCGCCGCCCACCCACATGCCGCACACCAGATTGGGCGTGATGCCCATAAACCAGGCGTCGGAGTAGTTGGACGTGGTGCCGGTTTTGGCCCCGATGGTGGTGTTGAACTTGAAGCCCGTGTGCAGAATGGTGCTGGTGCCGCCCGGCTCGGTGGTGCTGGCTTGCAGCATGTTGGTCATCACATAGGCCGTTTCCTCGCTGAGGGCCTCCTTGGTCTGGGCCACGAAGCGGCGCAGCTCATTACCATTCTTATCCTCAATGCGCGTCACCATAATCGGGTTGGTCCACACGCCCTTATTCACAAAGGTGCCGTAGGCGCCGCACAGCTCGTAGATGCTGCAATCGGAAGCGCCGAAGCCTACCGCCGGCACCGCGTCGATGGGCGACGTGATACCCAGGCGCTTGGCGTAGGCCACCACTGTTTCGGGCCCCAGCTTATACACCAGCCACGCCGTGATGGAGTTCATGGAGCGGGCCAGCGCCTGCCGCAGCGTGAAGGTGCGCCCCGAAAAAGCCCCTTCGAAGTTGTGAGGCGTGTAGGGCGGCCGGCCGGCCACGCCGGGGAAGGTGGTAGCCACGTCGGGCCGCGGGAAGCATGGCGAATAGCCTTGGTCAATGGCCGCCGTGTACACGATGGGCTTAAACGTGGAGCCGGGCTGGCGCTTACCCTGCCGCACGTGGTCAAACTTGAAAAACTTATAGTTGGGCCCGCCTACCCAGGCTTTCACGTAGCCATTGAGCGGATTCACGGCCAGGAAGCCGGCCCGCAGGTAGCGCTTGTAGTAGGCCAGCGAATCCATCGGCGACATCATCACCTGCCGCTCGCCCTGCCAGCTAAATACCGTCATGGGGTACTTGTGGTGGAGGTAGTACCGCACCGAGTCCTTGTTGCCCTCAAAGCGCTCGACCAGCGACTTGTAGCGCTGGGTGCGGCGCATCGCCGCCTCCAGAAAGCCCGGAATGACCTTGCCGTTCTCGTCGCGCCAGGGCAGCTGGCCCTTCCAGTGCGCCGAAAACCACTTCTGCTGCAAGGCCAGGTGCTCGGCCACGGCCTTCTCGGCGTAGGTCTGCATCCGCGAGTCGAGGGTAGTGTAGATTTTCAGGCCGTCGGCATACAGGTCGTGGTCGGTGTCGCGGGCCCAGGCTTGCAGGTACTTGGCTACCTCGGTGCGGAAGTACGGCGCCAGGCCCTGCACGGAGCTTTCGACGCTGTAGTGCAGCACAATAGGCTTGGCCGTGTCGCGGCGCATCTCCTCGGCCGGTAGGTAGTTGGCCCGCACCATCTGCTGCAACACCCAGTTGCGGCGCCGCTTCGAGCGCGCCGGGTGCATAGCCGGGCTAAAGCGCGACGGCGCGTTCACGATGCCCACCAGCGTCGCCGCCTCAGGGGTAGTAAGCTGCTTGGGGCGCTTGTTGAAAAACGTCTTGGCCGCCGTGTTGATACCGAACGCGTTGGAGCCGTAATCGACGGTATTGAGGTACATGCGCAGGATTTCGCGCTTGGTATAGTTGCGTTCCAGCCGGATGGCCAGCAGCCACTCCTTGGTTTTGGTAATGAGCAGGCCCAGCTTGCCGGGGCCATTAAGGGTGCCGTTGTTGAGGCCATCGGCGCGCGTCTTGAAAAGCACTTTGGCTACCTGCTGCGTCAGCGTGGAGCCGCCGCCGGCGTGCCCAAGGCTGCCCACCACGCGCATAATGCTCTTAAAATCAATGCCCGAGTGCTCCTCAAAGCGCACGTCCTCGGTGGCAATGAGCGCGTCAATCACATTCTGCGGCAGGTCTTTGTACTCCACCGGCGTCCGGTTTTCGCGGAAGTACTTGCCCAGCAGCACGCCATCGGCCGAGTAGATTTCGGAAGCCAGCTCGCTCTTGGGGTTTTCGAGGGCGTGCAGGTTGGGCATCCGCCCAAACAGGTTCATGAAGTTGACGCTCACCGCCCCCAGGTAGAGCAGCGCCAGCACCAGCCCGCCCCCAAACAGCACCCACATAGTGCGCGTAAACGCCTGGAAGCGCCCCCGGCGCACCGGCGGCGGCCCCCGGCGCACAGGGGGGGTAGGGCGGGTGGGGGAAGAAGCGGATTTAGGCATTTTATGGAGTGAGGAATTGGGAATGAAAAAGGTGGAATCAGAAGCTGTTTAGGAAGTAAGTAGAACGTCATTCCGAGCTTGCCGAGGAATCTCGCGTGCGTCGTTGAAAGATATCCGAACGGCACAGGCAAGATTCCTCGGCAAGCTCGGAATGACGCTTAGGCGACTTTTGATGCTTCCTAAACAGCCTCTTAATCAGAAAGCGATTATCCCCTTGCCATTCTTAATTCCAAATTTCCCTACGGGTAAACCTTCTGGTAAAATTGCTGGTAGCCAGCCAGGTCGTCGCCCGTCTCTTGCAGCAGCGCCAGGTTAGCCAGGCTGATGATGAGCGTCTGGTAGCCCTGGCCGCGCAGGCGCGCCAGCGGCGACTGCGGCCCGCGCAGCTTGGTAGCGTAGCTCTGCGCCACTTTGGCGCCTTGCAAAGCCCGCACTACCACCATTTCCTGGTCGGCACCCAGCGGCTGGGCGGCCTGTACGGTCAGGTTGCTAGCCCGAAAAAACTTGCCGTTATACGTAGTCAGCTGCGTGGTGAGGTCGGCCGTAGGGCCCGTGCCCTTAGGGTACACCAGCACCACGGCGTGGGCCGCGCTGAGCTGGGTAGCGTAAGCCACGGCCGGCGCGGCCGGTGGGGTAGCGGGCGCCGCTGGGGTAGGCGAAGCGGCCGCCAACTGGCCCGACGTAGTAGCTGGTGGCGTAATAGTAGTGGGCGAGCCGGCTGGCGCGGCCCCAGCAGGTGCTGGCGCAGTCCCGGCTGGTGCTGCCGAGCCAGTGCCCGTGGGCGCCGGGGTAGCGGAGGCAGGTACCTTCAAGTCCGATGCTTTAGCCTGGACGTTTTTCCGCACGGGTGCCGCTACGGTGGCGGCCTTAATGGTCGCGGCGGCGGCGGGCACGGGTTGCGCGGTGGCGGGGGGGGTAGGGGCGGGAGCCGGCGGGGGAGGCGTATTGTCTTCGTAAAGAATGCGCAGCCGGTTATCGATTTCACCCGGCCGGAACTGCGATATCACCGGCTTGTCGGTCGAGGCCAGCGCCCCGGCCAGCTGGCCGGCTTCGGCCTTTTGCAGCGCGCCGGCCAGCCCCTGCGCCTGCGGCACCAGCGGGCTGTCGGGGTAGTTCTTGACAAACTGCGCCACCGAGGCCCGCACCGCCACCGGCGGCTGCGTCCGGATGGCGAGCAGCAGCTTCAAATACGCCACCCGGTCGGTAAGGTCGCTCTTCGGATAGGCCCGCTCGATGCGCGCCACGGCCGCCTTCGCCTTCGTAAAGTACTGGTCCTTATAGAGTACAAAGGCCGAGTCGAGGCGCGCGGCCACCGCATTGTGCAGCGCCCGCTCGTGCTCGCGGTACAGCGGGTCGGCAATGAGCTTGGCGTAGGTCGAGGTCGGAAACTCGCGCTGCAGGGCGGCGGCGTACTGCGCGGCCCTGGCCGGGTCGGGCAGGTCTTTGTAGTAGAGGTAGAGCAGGTAGTCGGCGTCGGGCGCGTGCTCGCCGCGGGGGTAGCGCGCCACCTCGCCGACGTAGGTTTCGTAGCCGCGCAGCTTTTCCCTGAGCTGCTCCTTGTAGATGCCGCCCAGCTCGTACATCGCCGCTTCTACCTGCTGGTTAGAGGCTTGCAGCTTGGCGGGCGTGTCCGGGATATCCTGCCGGTACTTGGCGGCCAGCGCGTTTTGCTCGGCCAGCGGGTCGGCGGCCAGGGGCGGGGCCACCGACCCACTGGCCGATGTGCCGCCGTTCACCCGCGTCTGGTCGTTGCCCGTCACGCTCACCGGCGCGCCGCCGTTCTGCGGGGCATTGGGCGAGCTGCTGGGGGTAAGGGTCGTACGCCAGTTGTCTTGCAGCCGGCGGTCGCCCCACACCCGAATAAACTCGGCCCGCGCCGTGCTCAATGAGGTCGGGTTATCAAAATACCAGCCCGCGCCCGAGGCCACCGCCGTGGTCGCGTCAAACGCGTTGGGGTTGCTGATGTCGCGCTGGCTGCCGCTGAGCGCGCTTGGCGACGACGAAATGCGGCTGGCGTCGGCTTGCTGCTTCTGGGCCAGGGATTTCTGGGCGGCCAGGGCTTTGGTAGCGGCCTGGCGCTTGGCCTCCAGCTCGGCGGCGGCGTAGGTGCTCAGGCGCTGGTCGAGCTCGGTGGCGGGCAGCTTGGCCAGCGTTTGCAGGCTGTCCTGCGTTTCGATAATGGTGTACTGCTTGGCAAATTCCTTGAGAATACCTGCCCGCTCCATCGTGGCCGCGTACAGCGGGTTCTCTTTGGGCATGGCCTGCGTGGTGCTGTCGTAGTAGGCCGCGGCCAGCTGGTATTTGTGCAGGTTTTCGTAGTAGATGCGGCCGGCCAGCAGGTAGGTGTAGCCCTTCTGCGACTTGCTGGCCGTGGGCACTTTAGCGGCCGTGCGGAGCAGGCCCAGCGCGTCGGAGTACTTCTGCTGGCGGTAGGCCACGCGCGCCATCTCGTAATAGATTTTGTCGCGGTACTCCTTGTTCTTCGGGTCTTTCAGCAGCGCCGCGAAGTACTTATCGAGCCGCTCCTTGCTCTGCTGGTCGAGGTCTGACACCTGGCCTAGTAAGAGTTTTGATTGGAAATCAAGCTCGTAGGGTGGGTTATGCTTCAGGATATTGTTGAGCTGCGCGGTGGCCTCCTTGTCCTGGCCCTGCTGCTGGTACAGCTGCGCCAGAATAAAGCGCGAGCGCGAGCGCTCATTCTTCACCGGCGTCAGGGGCACGGCCTTTTCCAGCTGCGCGATGGCCTTCACCGGCTCCTCCGTTTGCAAGTAGTAGTCGGTACGGGCCAGGAACAGCTCGCGCGCGTCCCTGGGCAGGCCTACTTCCTTGTCGAGCAGGTCCGATACCGCTTTCGCGTTGTCGAGCTGCTTGGTTATCAGGAAGGTGCGCATCAAGCCAATAAGGGCCTCCTGCTTGGCAAACGGGTCGCGGCTGGTGCTGTTCACGTACTTAAACGTGAGGATGGCATCGTCAAACTCCATCTTGTAGAACCGCGACCAGCCCACCAGCAGGTAAGCGTCGTCGGTCCAGTCGGAGCCCGCCCGGTGCTGAATGGGCAGCGAGGCCTTCTTAATAATGTCGTTGAGGTCGGCGCGGGTGGCGCGCACGGTGCCACTGTCCAGGGTCGGGTAGAGGGGCAGCACGCGGTTGTAGTCGTCGTTGCGGCCCTTGTAGAGGGTCGCCTCGGTGGCCCGCAGCTTCTCGCGGGCCAGAAAAAACCCGTTGTCGCGGGCCGCCACGTTGTTGAGGGCGTGGCTCACCAGCGACTTGTCCGAGGCGCAGGCGGCCAGGCTCAGGCCCAGCCAGGCCAGCAGCCAAAACCGGAGATTACGCAGGAGAAAGGCGATTTTCAAGGGAGGAAGCAAAGAAAGTAGGGTAAGCTTTAGCTTGCCGTAAGTAGCTCACAAGTATAAAAACGGCAAGCTAAAGCTTACCCTACGCGCATAACGCGCTCGCAATCCGTAAAATTACGCCCCGCCCGCCCGAAACCTTCATCCGCCGTTTAGCTTTACCGCTCTTCCCTTTTTCGCCCGCCCATGCCTACCCCCCCGCCCACCCCCGAAGCCGACGACGAAGCCCGTAACAACTCGGCGCTGGCCAAATATTCCGGCATCGCCGCCCAGATGTTTGCCATCATCGGCTTCAGCACCTGGGCCGGCGTGTGGCTCGATGGCCACTTCCACACCACTACCCCCTGGTACACCATCGGCCTCACGCTATTCGGCATTTTTGGGGCGCTATACCAGGTCATTCGCAGCGTTACCAGCAAGTAAAAACCGGGAAAAAGTGTAAGTAGGAAAACTTTTTTCTCGCAATTAATGTAGGTACATTAATTGCGTCGTAGCTTTGATGCGTCGCAGTTCTCACCTCACCTCGATTCGCCATGCACACGCACTTTTTCCCGGCCGCCGACCGGGGCCTCAAGGACATCGGCTGGCTCAAAAGCCACCTCACCTTCAGCTTCGGCCCTTATGCCAATCCCGAGCGCAATGGCTTTGGGCTGCTGCGCGTGTTCAACGACGACTTTGTGGCGCCCGGCCAGGGCTTTGGCCTGCACGCCCACGCCAACATGGAAATCATCTCGGTGCTGCTGGCCGGCACCATGAACCACAAAGACTCGCTGGGCTACTCGGAAGTCATTCCGGCCGGCGGTGTGCAGATTATGAGCGCCGGCGCGGGCCTGCGCCACGAGGAATACAACGTGGGCGACGATGAGGTGAATTTCCTGCAGATCTGGATTGAGCCCAAGCTCCAGAACGTGACGCCGCGCTACCAGCGCCGCCAGTTTCCGGAGGCCAGCCGCGCCAACCGCCTCACCACTATCGTGAGCAACGAGGAAGGCACCGCTCACTGCTGGATAAACCAAAACGCCAAGCTCTCGCTCGGTTATTACACTGAAAGCCAAGGCGTAGAGTATCAACTCGCCCCGGCCAATAAAATGCTCTACGTCTTCGTCATCAGCGGCGAAGTAGAGGTAGAGGGCCAAAATCTGGGCCGCCGCGACGCGCTGGGCCTCTGGGAAACGACCGGCGCGGTGCACCTCGCCTGCGCCGCTGATACGCGTTTTTTAGTGATTGAAGCGCCGATTAATCACTAGCGCAGCCCCCACCCCTACCCCCTTCGGCAGAGGGGAGCCTGGTGATTCCACGGCTGCGCAGCCGTGGCTCCCCTCTCCTGAAGGGGGTAGGAGCCAGGGGGTAGGGGGTTGGGTCTGCGTCAGGTCAACTATACGGGCACCTACCTGGTGGAGTATTTAGCGGGCTTGCAACACGATAACGTGCGGTATTTTCTCAAAACCCCGCGCTTCACCCCGCGTCAGCTCTGGCAACAGATGCGGGCCGGGTGCGGACGGCAGCTACGCCCGGCGGCTTATGCTGGCGCTGGGAGTGGCGCTCCAACCGGCATGGTCACTACCGCGCCGGTAGCCTGAACATGGAGCTGACCCCAGTCGGCAAGCGCATGAATAACCGGCTGGAGCGTTTGCCCGTGCGAGGTAAGGCGGTATTCGACGCGCGGCGGCACTTCAGCGTAGATGCGCCGCGCTACCAGCCCGGCTTCCTGCAAGTCACGCAGCTGGTGGGTAAGCATCTTCTGCGTGACGCCTGGCAGCAGCTTTTGCAGGCGCGAAAAGTGGAGCGTGTCATACGTCGTCAAACGGGCAATGATGGGCAGTTTCCACTTGCCGCCCAGCACGGCCAGAGCGGTCGTGACGTGGCAGGCTGGAACCGGAAGGTCTGAAAGCATGATGAGCTGAAATCTTAAGTACCTGATGCGGCCAGCAAGGCGGCCGTGCGCCAGTTGGCCCGCAACCTGGGCAATGAGCGGGCCCCGCGCGCTATCCGCGTCAACGTGGTCAGCCCCGGCTATACCCGCCCGCCCGCCATCGGCCGGGGCGGCTATACCGAAGAGCAGATTAACAGCTTCTTCCAGCACGCGAGCGGCCTGATGCCGCTGCGCCGCCCCGCCCGCCCCGAAGAAACGGCCAAAGCTGTCCTGTTCCTGGCTTCCGACGACAGTTCCTATACGGTAGGGGCCGAGCTACTGGTTGATGGCGGCTACGCCACCGCTGCGGCGGCCGGCGTGCGGCGCTAACCCGGCTCCGGCGCTTTGTAGGCTATCAGGTTCGCGAAAAGCCAGCAGCTTGCTTGCAGCCTTTCTGCTACGCCCAACTCAGTAGGTCAGCCAAGGGGGAATCCCAACTCAACTGCGACTTTTAAACCAACCTTTTAGCCAAGGCCAGTTGTACCTGCTAAAAAAAGTAAATTTGAGCCATGACTACGCTTCACCTTGAACAGCAAATACCGGTTTATTCCTTAGCGCCGCCGGAAGCAACCGGCAGCCGCTCGTTTCAGCTGGTACGCATGGAGGGTACGTTGGCTTACCAGTCGGATATGCTGCTTCCGCACCGCAAGGAGTATTACGTGCTGGTTTTCGTGCGGCGCGGCGGCTGTCGGCATTGGGTAGATATGACGCCCTACGTGCTGAAAGACAATACTTTTCACTTCACCGTACCGGGCCAGGTAATGGTGAAAGAGGAGCCGCAGCCGATGTGGGGCACCAGCCTGGCGTTTACCAGGGAGTTCCTGGCCTTGCGGCAGCAAGCCTCCCTGGCGAAGCTGCCGCTGCTGCGGAATCCGCAGAATGGGCATGAATTACTGCTTGCCGACGCGGACGTGGCCTTCGTGGAGGATACGCTGGGTAAACTCCAGGCCGAGTACACCAGCCCCGGCGAGTGGCAGCAACCGATGCTGACCGCCCACCTGGCAGTGTTGCTTACCTACCTCAGCCGGCTCTATACGCGGCAGTTTCCGGGTGACGAACCGTCGGCCGACAAGCTATTAGTTCAAAACTACCGGGCCAGGATTGAGGAGTATTTCCGCGAACGGCACGAAGTGGGGGCGTATGCCGCCTTGCTGCACATCTCCGCCGGACACCTGAGCGAGGTGGTGAAAGCCCAGAGCGGCAAGCCGGCCATCGCCCATATCCAGGAGCGTCTGGTACTGGAAGCCCGGCGCCTGCTGTTTCACACCCACCAGTCGGTGAAGGAAATTGCTTTCGACCTCGGGTTCGCGGATGCTTCCTATTTCAGCCGCTTCTTCAAGCGCGAGACCGGCGTCACCCCGGCCGGGTTTCGGGCCAACAGCCGGGAAATGTACCCGTAATGCCGGGGAATGTGCTAGGCTGCGCGCCACATGGGCACTATCTGGCATTGACAAGGTTTTGTCCCGTAAGCCGTACCGCAATAAAGATAAAGGCCAGACAACTTACTGATTCACAGTATAGTTATCTGGCCTTTCTGTGGTCGTATAAGGAGTCGAACCTTAAACCTTCTGATTCGTAGTCAGATGCTCTATCCAATTGAGCTATACAACCAATTTCCCGTGTTAGGAGTGCAAAGGTAGAAAAATCTTTCGCAAATCTACAAGATGTTGTTGCTTTTTTTGCTACCAAACGAGTTTTAGGTAGATAAGTCAGTAGTAATCAGGTAAAAATTCAGTTGGTCGTGCCGCGCCGCAGCACCCTTTGCAAAGCCCGATTAAACACCAGGTAAAGCCCAAACAGTGAGGCGATGACCAGCCCAATCAGCACTAGCTTGCTGAGGGTGCCCTCGTCGGGGTCGCGTAGCAGGGCCAGCACATCCTGCGCCTTGGTGCCGAGCCAGTAAAAAAACAGGCTGCGTGGCAGCATCCCCAGTACCGAAGCGGCCAGAAAGCGGCGGCGCGCTACCCCCACTATCGCCAGCACGAAGGTCATGAGCGCAAACGGCAGCACCGGCGAGAGCCGCGTGAGGATGATGAGCGGCCAGCTCTGGGTTTGCAGCTCGGCCAGCACGGCATCGGCCTTCGGAAAGTGGTGCAGCACCGTGCGCAGCTTGCCGTGGTCGAGGCGGCGCGCCAGCTCGTAGCCCAGCGCGGCGGCCAGCGCGTAGGCCGCCACCATGCCCGGCAGCCCCACCCAGCCAAAATAATAGCCCGAAATAATGGCCACGAACGTGGTGGGCGTGAGGGCCAGCGCCATCGTAAGGCCCGCCACCGCGAAGTACAGCAGGCTCTGGCCCAGGCTCAGGTTTTGGAGCAGGGTAGGGCGCTCGTAGAGCAGGCCCAGCACGGCCGCCGAGCCCAGCAGGGGCACCGCCAGCAGCAGGCCCATCGTGAGCAGGGTAGAGAAATTCTTTTGAAAAAGCTCGCGCAAAAAAGCCATTGATTCGTTTTTCGTTACTCGTTGTACGTTATTCGGGGCGTAGCCTTTGCTCAGCAAGCGAACGGCAGTACGGATACGGCGGCGTAGCTAACGAACAACAAACAACAAATAACGGCCCTACCCCTCCTCGCGCGTGCCGAAGCCCAGGAAGCGCTTGATGGTCGCCCAGGTACCACCTACCGCTAGCAGGCCCAGTTTCCAGAACTTGAGGATGATGGCAAACAGGCCTACTTTGGCCAGCACCTTGCCGGCTATCAGGCCACCGATGCCTGGTACACGGCGGCCGGGTCGACGACGACCGGCTTCTTGGGCTTGGGCGGCGCGGCCGCGGCCGTGAAAGCCAGGCCGATGCCAGCTACTACCAGAGGTAGTAGTTTTTTCAGGTATTCGCAGAAAAAAAGAGGGGAATATTGCCGCTAAGATAAGTGCGGCCACCGGGCGCGCAAGCGCCCCGGCCGGTACCTTTGCTGGCCTATGAAATTTGCCACCAAAGCCATCCACGCCGGCGTGCATCCGGACCCCGAAACCGGGGCCATCATGACGCCCATCTACCAGACCTCAACCTACGCCCAGCGCTCGCCGGGCGATAACAAGGGCTACGAGTACTCGCGCACCCACAACCCCACCCGCACGCAGCTGCAAGACGCGCTGGCGGCCCTCGATAATGGCAAGCACGGCCTGGCCTTCGCCTCGGGCATGGCAGCCATCGACTGCGTGCTGCGCCTGCTGAAACCCGGCGACGAGGTGATTTCGACCGACGACCTCTACGGCGGCAGTTACCGCATCATGACCAAGGTGTACGAGCCACTGGGCATCAAGTGCCACTTCGTGCCGATGGGCGACCTGGCGGCAGTGAGCGCCAAAATCTCGCCCCAGACCAAGCTCATCTGGGTCGAAACGCCCACCAACCCGCTGCTCAATATCATCGACATCGCGGGCGTGGCGGCCATTGCCAAAGAGGCCGGCGCGCTGCTGGCGGTCGATAACACCTTCGCTACCCCCTACTTGCAGGAGCCGCTGGCGCTGGGCGCCGACATCGTGGTGTATTCGCTCACCAAGTATATGGGCGGGCACTCCGACGTGGTGATGGGCGCGCTGGTGTTCAACGATGAGGAGCTGCTGACGCGGCTGAGCTTTTACCAGAACGCCTGCGGCGGCACGCCCGGCCCGCAAGACTGCTTCCTGGTGCTGCGCGGCCTCAAGACGCTGCACCTGCGGATGCAGCGCCACTGCGAAAACGGCCGCGCCGTGGCCGAGTACCTGCGCCAGCACCCCAAGGTGGGCAACGTGTATTGGCCGGGCTTCTCAACCCATCCCAACCACGCCGTGGCCGCCCGCCAGATGCGCGACTTCGGGGGCATGATTTCTTTCGTGCTGAAAGGCGATAAAAAAGAAGATGCCATCGCGGTGCTCGAAAAATTTCAGCTCTTCACCCTGGCCGAAAGCCTGGGCGGCGTCGAAAGCCTGAGCGGCCACCCCGCCACCATGACCCACGCCAGCATCCCGCCCGAGCAGCGCCGCAAGGCCGGCCTCAGCGACTCGCTCATTCGCCTGAGCGTGGGCATCGAGGATGCCGGGGATTTGATTGACGACTTGGCCCAGGCGATAGGGAATTAGTCACTTGTCATTAATTCCCTACCTCGCCCTCGGCGACTCTTATACCATTGGCGAGGGCGCGGCGGCCGCTGACCGCTGGCCGGTGCAGCTGGCGGCCCTCGACCGGGCGCAGGGGGGTAGGCTGGCTGACCCTGAGATTATTGCCCGCACCGGCTGGACCACCGCCGGGCTGCAAGACGCCATCGCGGCCAGTGGCAACCACCGCACCAACTACGGCCTGGTGTCGCTGCTCATTGGGGTCAACAACCAGTACCGGGGGCAGCCCCTCGAAACCTACCGCGCCGAATTTCGCGAATTGCTGGCCACGGCGGTGGCGTTCGCGGGTGGGGCCAGCCAGCGGGTGGTCGTGCTCAGCATCCCCGACTGGGGCCAGACGCCCTTCGCCCACGACCGCGACCGAGCGCAAATCAGGCAGGAAATCGACCAGTTCAACGCCGTGGCTCAGGCCGAGTGCCAGCGCGCCGGCGTGGCCTTCGTGCCCATCACCGACCTCACGCGTGCCGCCGCCGGTGAGGCGGGCCAGTTTACCAGTGACGGCCTGCACTATACCGGCCTCCAGATGGCAGGCTGGGCCGTGCGGGCGCTGCCTATAGTGCGGGGCTTGTTGCAATAAAAAGCGGTCTGCTGCGTCTGCGGGTCTCTCAATCCCTTTCTATCATGCAGCTTCAGCCCCGCCACCTCGGCAATAAGTACCTTAACGTTCTGCCTACCAGCGTGAGCCCGCCCTCGGGCTACGGCCATGTGCTGCGGCGCTTTTTATTCGAGAAAAACGAGCGCGAGCCGCGCCAGCCGCTGGGGCCGTTTCGGGCTGATGCGGCGGCGCTGGCCGCGCCCGTGCCCGCCGATGCGCTGCGCGTAACCTGGCTGGGTCACAGCACGGTACTCCTCGAAATCGATGGCCGCCGCTTCCTTACCGACCCGGTGTGGGCCGAGCGGGCCTCGCCCTCGCGGCTGGTGGGGCCCCGGCGGTTTTTCGCGCCGCCGCTGCCGCTGGCCCAGCTGCCGCCGCTCGATGGCATCATTCTCTCGCACGACCACTACGACCACCTCGACGAGGCGGCCATTCGGGCGCTGGCCCCGCGCGGCGAGCGCTTCTACTGCCCCTTGGGACTCGGGGCGCACCTGCGCCGCTGGGGCGTGGCCGCCGACCGCATCACGGAGGCTACCTGGTGGGATATTATCGCCCTACCCCTTGGTTTTGAGCTGATTGCCACGCCGGCCCGGCACTTCTCGGGGCGCGGGCTGCTGAATCGTGATAGTACGCTCTGGGCCTCGTGGGTGCTGAAGGGGCCGCACCACCGCGTGTTTTTTGGCGGCGACTCGGGGCCGTTCGATGAGGCGTTTCGGCAGATTGGGGCGGCCTATGGGCCGTTCGACCTCATCATGCTTGAAATTGGGGCTTCGGACCCCGAGTGGGCCGATATTCACCTCGGCCCCGACAATGCGCTGGCCGCGCACCGGCTGCTGGGCGGCGGGCCGCTGCTGCCGCTGCACTGGGGCACGTTCAACCTGGCGTTTCATGCCTGGCGGCAGCCGGTGCAGCGCCTTATTGAGGCGGCCGACGTGGCCGCACCGCTGCTGCTGCCCGCGCCGGGCCAGCGCGTGGACGTAGCGGCCGCGCCAGTTAGCTCGTTTTGGTGGCTGGCTTAACACAGCGACAGGGGGGTAGGCGCCGCCCGGCGCCTACCCCCCTGTCTGTGCTTCAGCGCTCAGTGCTAGTTCCAGCCGCCGCCCAGGGCCCGGTAGATGTTCACCGTGGCATTCAGTTGCTGCATCTTGGTTTCGGTCAGGTCAAACTTCGAGGTCAGCGCGTCGCGCTGCGTGAAGAGCACCTCGGTATAGTCGGCCCGTACGGCTTTAAAGAGGCTGCTGGAAATGCGGATAGACTGGTTAAGAGCCTGCACTTCCTTCAGCTTCGCGTCGTAGCTGCTTTGGAGGTTGTTGATGTTGGATAGCTGGTTAGATACCTCGATGTAGGCATTCAGCACGGTGCGCTCGTAGTTATACACGGCCTGTAGCTGTAGGGCGTTGGCCGTGACGTACAGGGCTTTGATGCCATTGCGGTTAATCAACGGCGCTGATAAATCGCCGGCCAGGTTATACAGCATCGACTCGGGCGTGGTGAACAGCAAGCCAGGCTTGAACGCCTCAAACCCTACCCCCCCGGAAATGCCCAGCGATGGGTAAAAGTTGGCGCGCGCTATCTGCACATCCAGCCTGGCTGCTACCAACTGCTGCTCGGCCTGCCGGATGTCGGGGCGGTTGCTGAGCAGCTGCGCGGGCACGCCGGCCTGAATGGTGGTCGGCACCAAGCCCGCGAATGCCTGGTCGTCGCGGGCAATCGGCCGCGGAAACCGGCCCAGCAGAAAGTTAATCTGGTTCTCGGTTTCGGTAATGCGCTGCTGCGTCTTGTATTGCAGGCTGATGGAATTTTGAACCTGGGCCTCGAAGCGTTTTACCGCCAGCTCGGTTACGCGGGCCGCATCCTTTTCCTGCCGCACAATGCGCAAGGCATTTTCCTGAATCTCAATGCTCTGCTTCAGAATAAGCAGCTGATTATCGAGGGCCAGCAGCTCGTAGTACGAATTGGCAATCTCGGAAATCAGGTTGGTCACCATGAAGTTTTTGCCCTCTACGGAAGCCAGGTAGCGGGTGGCCGCCGACTTGCGCGCATTGCGCAGCTTGTGCCAGATATCGACCTCCCAGCTCGCGAACGCGCCCAGCTGGTAGTTGGCCAGGGGGGTAGGCGTGCGGCGGTCGGGCTGAATATTGATGGCCTCTTCCGTGGCGCCTTGCAGCGTGTAGCGGCCCGGCTTCTCGCCTTCCGCCCGCGCGCCCAGCGATAGGAAAGGCAAATAATCGCCCTTGCGAACCTGGATTTCGTTGCGGGCAATCTGAATTTCCTGGAGCGTAATGTTCAGCTCCTGGTTGTGTTGCAGGGCCGTGTCGATGAGGGCCACCAGGTCGGGGTCGGTGAAAAACTCCTTCCAGCGCAGCCGGGCCGTGCTGATGGTATCCTGCGTGCTGCCGTTGTAAGTGGCGGGCACCGCGCGGGTCACGTTGCGCTGCACCAGCGTGGGCAGCTTGCAGCCCGCCACGGCCAGCGCCAGGCCGGCCGCGGTCAGTCCCTGATGAATTCGTCTCTTAAGCATGAGCTTCCATTTCTTTTTCAACTAATACACGCGGCTCCAAGCCCTCGCTTATCGGATATTCGTTTTCATCGTCAATCAACTTGCGGCCCTCGGCGATGGTGCCGAACAGGTAGTACAAGCCGGGGATGATGATGACCCCGAACACGGTGCCGAACAGCATCCCGCCCAGCGCCGCCGTGCCGATGGTGCGGTTGCCGTTGGCCCCCGCCCCGGTGGCCACCACCAGCGGTATCAGGCCCGCGATGAAGGCAAAAGAGGTCATCAGGATAGGGCGGAAACGGGCTCGCGCGCCCTCAATGGCCGCTTCGCGCACCGACATGCCCTGCTCGTGCTTCTGCACCGCGAATTCCACGATGAGCACGGCGTTTTTCCCCAACAGGCCCACCAGCATTACCAGGCCCACCTGGGCGTAGATGTTGTTGGCCAGGCCCATCATCTTGAGCAGCAGGAACGACCCGAATACGCCCGTCGGCAGCGAGAGAATCACCACCATCGGCAGCAGGAAGCTCTCGTACTGCGCAGCGAGTACCAGGTACACGAAGGCCAACACAATCAGGAAGATAGCCACGGCCTCGTTGCCGCGCCCTACCTCGTCTTTCGATAGGCCGCCCCAGTCGATGTCGTAGCCGCGCGGCAGGGTTTTGGCCGCCACTTCCTGCACGGCCTTGATGGCCTCACCGCTGCTGTAGCCCTGGGCCGCATCGCCCCGGATGGAGCCGGTGGTGTACATGTTGTAGCGGTTTATCTCGTTGGCACCCTGGGTCTTCACGATTGTCATGAAGGCTGAGAACGGCACCATCTCGCCCTTGTCGTTTTTGGCCCACATGTTCAGCACGTCCTCCGGCAGGCGCCGGTATTCGGGCGAAGCCTGCACGTACACTTTGAAGAAACGCTGGTACTTGATGAAGCCCTGCTCGTAAGTCGAGCCAACCATGATGCTCAGCGTGTTCATGGCATTGCCGATGTCCACGCCCTTCTGCATGGCCAGGTCGTTGTCAATCTTGAGCTCGTACTGCGGGTACTTGGCACTGTAGAAAGTGAACAGTCCGGCCAGTTCCTTACGTTTTTTGAGGTTGGCCAGGAACTCGTCGTTTACCTTTTCCAGCGCCTTGTAGTCGCCGGTATTAGTCTTGTCCAGCAGTTGGAGCTGGAAACCGCCCGCCGCGCCGTAGCCCGGCACTGCCGGCGGCTCGAAAAACTCGACGTTGGCCCCTGGAATTTCCCGGGCCTTGATTTCCAGCGCCGCAATAACGTCGTGGATGGATTCCTTGCGTTCCGACCACGGCTTGAGGTTAATCAGGCAGGTACCCGCGTTCGAGCCGCGCCCTTCGGTAAGTACCTCATAGCCCGCCAGGGTCGAAATGCTCTGGATGCCCGGCACGTCCTTCGCCAGCTGCTGCAATTGCTGCGAGATGGCGTAGGTCCGCTCCAGCGTCGAGCCGGGCGGAGTCTGCACGATGGCGTACAGCATCCCCTGGTCTTCACTCGGGATAAAGCCAGTAGGCAGCTTGACGGAGATAAGGAAGATGCCGACCATGAAGCCTGCCAGCATCACCAGCGTAATCAGGCGCTTGTCCACAATCTTTTGCAGCAGGCCGGTATAGCTGCCGGTGAGCCGGTCGAAGCCCCGGTTGAACCAGTCGAGAAAGCGGTTGATGGGCGTTCGCTTGCGGGGCTGGCCGTGGGTGTTTTTCAGCAGCATGGCGCACAGCACCGGCGTGAGCGTGAGCGCTACTACCCCCGAAATAATAATGGCCGTTGCCATCGTAATCGAGAACTGCCGGTAGAAAATACCCACCGGGCCGCTCATGAAAGCCACCGGCACGAACACGGCCGTCATCAGGATGGTAATGGCGATAATGGCCCCGCTGATTTCACCCACCACTTCCTGCACCGCCCCAAAGGGCGAAAGATGCTTTTCTTCCATCTTGACGTGCACGGCTTCGACCACCACAATGGCGTTATCCACCACGATACCGATGGCCAGTACGAGCGCGAAAAGCGTAATCATGTTGATGGTCAGCCCAAACGCCTGCATGGCCGCGAACGCGCCAATGAGCGACACCGGCACGGCGATAATCGGGATGAGCGTCGAGCGCCAGTCGCCGAGAAACAAAAACACCACGATGGCCACCAGAATAAAGGCGTCGCGCAGCGTGTGCACCACGTTCTCCGTGGACGCGTCCAGGAAGCTCGATACGTCGTAGCTGATTTTGTAGTCCATGCCGGGCGGGAAGGTCGTTTTCTTCATCTCGTCCAGCTTGGCTTTCACCTGCGCGATTACGTCGCTGGCGTTGCTACCGTAGGTCTGCTTCAGCACGATAGCCGCCGAGGGGAAGCCATCGAGGTTGGAGTAGATGTCGTAGAACTCGCTACCCAGCTCCACGTTGGCCACGTCCTTCAGGCGTAGCATCTCGCCGCCGGAGTTGGCCTTAAGGATGATATTCTTATACTGCTCCACATTGTTGAAGCGGCCCTGGTACGAGAGCACGTATTCCAACGCCTCGGCCCGGCCGCCGTCGCTGCGGCCAATGCGGCCCGGCGAGCCAATCACGCTCTGGTCGCTGATGGCCTTCATCACGTCGTCAACCGAGATTTTGTAGGCCCGCATCCGATCGGGTTTTAGCCACACGCGCATGGCGTACTGCCGGCTACCCAGGATGTTAGCCCGCCCGATGCCGTTGATACGCTGCAACTCGGGCAGCATATTTACGCCGGCAAAGTTGAAGAGAAACTTCATGTCCGTGTTCTTGTCCTTGCTGTACAAGTTCACGTACATCAGCATATTCGGTACCACGCGGTTTACCACCACGCCTTCGCGCTGCACCAGCACGGGCAAGCGGTTGAGCACCTGCGCGATGCGGGTGTTCACGTTCACTACGGCCTGGTCGGGGTCGGTGCCAAGGTTAAATACCACCTGCACGTTGGCCTCGCCGGCGCTCACGGCGTCGGAGGTCATGTATTTCATGCCTGGCACGCCGTTAATGGCCTGCTCCAGCGGAATGAGTACCGACTCGGTCAGCACCTTGGCGCTGGCGCCGGGGTAGGCCGCGCTCACCATCACCATCGGCGGCGAAATCTCGGGAAACTGCGAGGTAGGCAGGGTCTTGATAGCCAGCATACCCAACAGGACAATTGCTATCGAAATAACGATAGCAAATACGGGCCTGCGAATGAATTTACTAAACATAGGATAGAGGATTGGTGCTTGGTGCTTGGTACTTAGTGCTTGGTGCTTGGTGCTTGGGTCGTTCAGGTAGTAATTCGTTGAACGACCCAAGCACTAAGCACCAAGCACTAAGCACCAAAACCCAAGCACTATTCAGAATAAACTTTCAGCGTGGGCAGCACCTTCTTCATGTTCTCGAAGGTGTAGCTAATCTTGTCGCCGTCCTTCACCTTGCGGATGCCTTCCAGCAGAATCTTGTCGCTGGCGTTCAGGCCCGATTTAACTACGTACAGGTCAGGCATTTCGGACCCAATGGTAATCTCGCGCTGCTGCACGATGTCCTTGGCATCCACCACGTACACGTAGCGCTTTTCCAGCACCTCGAACGAGGCTTTCTGCGGGATAATGAGGGCTTTTTTGAGCGGCACCGTCATCAGCACGCTGCCGGTTTCGCCGTTGCGCAGTAGCCCGTTGGGGTTGGGGAAGGTGGCCCGGAAGGCAATGTTGCCGGTTTCGTTATTGAAGTCGGCCTCAATGGTTTGCACCTTGCCGGGGAGCGGAAACACCTCGTTATTAGCCATCAGCAACTGCACATTCACGATGTTGTCGGCTTTGGCCTGCGCCTTATAAGCCAGGTATTCGGCCTCGGGCACGTTGAAGTAGACCCACATTTTGCTGTTGTCGGAGAGCGTCGTCAGTAGGTCGCCCTCATTAACCAGGCTGCCCAGCCGGCCCTGGAAGTGGTCCATGATGCCCGTAAACGGCGCTTTAATCGACGTAAACTGGAGGTGGGTTCGGGCTAGCGATACGTCGGCGTTGGCCTTATCGAATTTGGCCCGCGACAGCGCCAGCTCATTTTTCGACACGATATTGCTGTCAGCCAGGCTCTTCGTGTTCTTGTATTCCATGCCTACATAATTGGCTTCTGCCTGCGATTTTTGTAGGTCGGCCTGGTAGATAGGCGGCATAATCTGGAACATAGGCTGACCTTTTTTCACCGTCTGCCCCTCGTCCACGAATATCTTTTGCAGGTAGCCTTTTTCCAGCGCCCGCAGCTCGATGTGCTGGTAGGCGTGAATCTGCGCCACATATTCTTTGGTAACGGTAGTATCCGTCAGCAAAGGGCTGGTAACCAGAAGCTTGATTTGCTCTTCTTTTTCCTCTTTTTTAGTTGAGCAGCTGGTGCAGCAATACACGACAAACAAGCTCAGGCACAGGAATATTCTTTTCATAAAAGCATTAGAAATCATAACCAAGCGATTGGTAAGCCAGGAAAATAGTGGGTTGAAGAAGCGTAGTAAACGTTGCCTGCCAGCCCCAACAGTGCGTTGGAAGCCAGCATCACAAAGTCAGCCCGTCCTTAGTAGTGGTTGGCCTGTTAGAAGTCCGACAGACATCGTTGCCAAAATACAAAATCCATCGAGCAGATGAATAGGCTGAATGTGTGTTTCGCATATTTCCCTATCAGCTATATTCGAGAAGCAAAAAGCTGCTGAACACCAGCAAAATACTGGCCCCAATTCAAATCTTTGAGCGTAGAATCGCGGGAATACGCCGACGCCGAGTTACCAGTGTCGGGTGCTGGGTGATACAAAAGTCAGCATTCTGCTATTAAGAAGACATGAAGAAACAAGGAAGAATGCATGAAGAAATTGCGCGGTAGCCGGGTGGGCTGGCACTATGGTTCGCGCTCGGTAGGGTAGGCGCGCCGGCCCAAGAGCCAGAATGTATGGAGGCAAAGGTGCGGCGGCGGTATTAACGTGGTATTAGAAGCGAATTAGAATTTTCTAATTCAGCATCTCAATTTTCTATCTATGATATAAGTATAGTATAGCTACTGTAAAAGGTCATGTCTGGTCCAGGTTGCCGACTTTGTCCGAGCACCGGCAGCAGTAGTGAGCAAGCCGCTCGGCCACCCTGCATGCGTAGTGCCGCTCCGGCACCGGGTAGTGGAGCGCAGGGTAACCCGGTTGGGCAAATGCGGCCGGGTTGCCGGGCACAATTACAAACCCAATCCACACGGCAGTGTGACCTGAATAGGGGCATAGCTGAGCAGCTTGGTGCTGCCACCGCTTGCTATGCGCGCAATAGCTACCCCCGACAACTAATTCAGCCGCTTCCTTTTATGCTCGTGCAAGCAGGCAGGTATAACGGTGGCCAGAATCTTTTGTATAAAAAGTTGTCTGGATGAAAAGCTGGTGTAATTTGCCTACGATAAATTTTAAACAAGCAATTTTTATTAAGTACCCGGCAACAAATAGTTTATGATAAAAAACAATTTTCTCCACAAGCTACATCATTGATTCACAGTAGATACAGCCTTTCAAGAAGCTAATCTCGCTGATTTTAACATAAACCAATTTACGCCGGTTACTTAGGCTTTTTTGTATGAGAAAAATTTTACTAACTCCCTTATTTGCCGTGGCCGCGCTGGCTGCCTACGCCCAAAAAATAACCGTGACGGGCCGCGTGCTCAGCGCCACCGGTGAGGCCCAGCCGGGCGCTACCGTGCTGGAACGCGGCACTACCAACGGTACGGCGGCCAACGCCAGCGGCGAGTTTTCGCTGTCAGCGGCGCCCACTGCTACCCTCACTATTTCGGCCATTGGCTTTGCTACCCAGCAGGTGGCCGTGAATGGCCGCACCAACCTGGACGTGCGCCTGGCAGTCTCGGCCACCGACCTGGGCGATGTGGTGGTAACGGGCTCGCGGGCTGCGGTAGGCCGCTCCAACGTGCTGACTACCGCGCCGGTAGATGTTATCTCGGCCCGCGAAATCAAGGCTTTCGCCCAGACCGACGTAAGCCAGGCCTTGACTTACGCGGCTCCTTCCTTTCAGTCGTCGCGCCAGTCGATTTCGGATGGTACCGACTTCGTGGACCCGGCCAGCCTGCGCGGCCTCGGCCCCGACCAGGTGCTGGTGCTGGTGAACGGCAAGCGCCGCCATACCTCCTCGCTGGTCAACATCAACGGTACGGTGGGTAGGGGCTCGGTGGGCACCGACCTGAACGTGATTCCGACGGCCAGCATCAAGCGCATTGAGGTGCTGCGCGATGGCGCGGCGGCCCTCTACGGCTCCGATGCCATCGCGGGGGTTATCAACATTCAGCTCAAGGACGACTCGACGGGCGTAACGAGCAGCGGCTACTACGGCCAAACCGTGGAGAATGACGGCAAAACGGAACAGGCCGACATCAACATCGGTATTGGCCTCAATAAGCGGGGCTTTCTGGATATCAGCGGCCAGTTTATCAACCGGGGCTACACCAACCGGGCATTTGCCGATAACGCCCCGCTCATCTACCTGGGAGCTAATACCGGCAACTACCCCGCCGTGCCCAACCCCAATTACGACCCGAAGCAGCAGCCTTCAACCACCAATCCTACCACCGTGACGCTGAACGAGCCCGGCCGCATCGCGCTCAAGGCCCAGGACGATGCGCTGGTGGCTAAAAACGGCTTCGACCGTACCGACTTGCGCGTGGGCCAGTCGTCCTCGCGCAACTTCGGGGGCTTTCTCAACGCGGGCTATCGCCTGGGCCAGGGCTACGAGGTGTACTTCACGGGGGGCGCGGCCTACCGTACGGGCCGGGGGCCGGGCTTCAACCGCCTGCCCAACCAGCCCATCCAGAGCGACATTGCTATTTTCCCGAATGGCTTTCTGCCCTTTATCAACACCACCATCTACGACCAGTCGGCCATCGTGGGGCTGCGCAAAACCGTTGGCGGCTTCGCGGCTGACCTGAGCAATACCTTCGGCCGCAACGAGCTGCGCTATGACGTGAGTGGCTCCATAAACGCTTCGCTGCCGGCGGGCACCAGCCCCACCGACTTTTACGCCGGGCGGCTGGCTTTCCTGCAAAACACGACCAACCTGGGCTTGTCGCGCCGCTTCACGGAGGTGGGCCCGCTGGCCAACCTTAACGTGGCATTTGGGGGCGAGTTTCGGGTGGATAACTTCTTGATTGGCAAGGGTGAATACGCTTCGTACGCCAATGAGGGCCGCCGGGTGCAAACCGGCACCAACTCGCTCGGGCCGGTTATTAGTCCCACGGCCCCCGGCTCGCAGGTGTTTCCGGGCTACCAGCCCGCTGATGAGCTGAATAAGTCGCGCACCAATCTGGCTGGCTACCTCGACCTGGAAAGCGACATCACCGACCGGCTGCTGGTGCACCTGGCGGGCCGCGCCGAAAACTACAGCGACTTTGGCGGCAACGTGAGCGGCCAGGCCGCTGCCCGCTTCAGCATCATCGACGCGCTGGCCCTGCGTGGCTCCATCGGCAATGGCTTCCGGGCCCCGTCGTTGCAGCAGCGCTACTTCACCAACACCAGCATCCAGACCGTGAGCGGCGTGCAGAGCCAGGTGCTGACCGTGAACAACGACAGCCCCATCGTGCGCAATGATATTAACAACACCACGCAGCCGGGCTTTGGCGTAGAGCCGCTGCGGCAGGAAAAATCGGTCAACTACAGCGTGGGCCTCACTGCCCGGACCGGCGGCTTTACGCTGACCGCGGACGCGTACCAGATTGACATCCGCGACCGCATCGTGCTCTCGTCGCAGTTCACCACTGGCAACGCTATCGTGAAAACGATTCTGGCCAACCGCCCGGATATCGGCCGGGTACAGTTCTTTGCTAATGCCGTGAATACCCGCACGCAAGGAATTGACATAGTGGCAAGTGAGCGTATTCAACTCGGCGACCAAAGCCGCCTGCTGCTGACGGCGGCGGCCAATTTCAACCAGACGGTCGTGCGTAGCTTCAACAGCTCATCGAGCACCATCAACAACGACCAAACGGTAGGCACGGCCAACCTCCAAAACACGCTTTTTGACCGCCAGCAGCGCACGCGCCTCGAAAACGGCAACCCGCGCAGCAAAATCAACCTGTCGGCGGCCTACACCTACAATATTTTTAGCATCGAAGCCCGTTCGGTGCGCTTTGGCGAAGTACAAACCAAAGATGCCGACCCCGCCCGTTCGAGCCTCGACCAGACCTTCTCGGCCAAGTGGATTACCGATGTAACGCTGAATGCGCAGATTACCAAGCAAGTAGGCCTTACCATTGGGGTAAATAACCTCTTTAATGTGTATCCCGACAAGATTTACGTGAATCCCCGCAACTACGCCACCAATACCTCTGCCGACCCGAACCTGAGCTACAATTCGAGCCTTGATAACTCGAACCGTGGCCGCTTCCTCTACAACGCCAACCAGTTTGGCTTCAACGGCGCGTACTATTTCACTCGCTTAAATATTACCCTGTAACTAGCGCAGAGACACGAAAAAAGCCCCATCCTGGTAGCCGGGATGGGGCTTTTTTGCGTCAGGGCCCACGTTATTCAGCCGCCCGCAGCAGGCGGGCCAGCGGCCGGCCAGCGGCGCCGCGCGCCACGCAGAGGCCGGCTGGCAGGGTAGGGGTAGGCTGCCATCGCACGCGGCCATCGGCCCCGGCCTGGAGCCGCGCCACCACGCGCCCCAGCTCATCGACAATGGTAATAGCTTGGCCCCCGGCCGCCGCCTGAAACTGCACCTGCTCGCGAAACGGCATGGGGAAGGCCGCCCCGCTGGCGGGGGGTAGGGCCGGGCGGTCGGCCAGCGCAGTGCTCGGGGCCGAAACCAGGAACGAGAACGTCTGCTCCTCGCTGGCATTGAGCGGGCAGCCATCGTCAAAAACTGCCACGGTGGCCGTGTAGCGGCCCGGCGGCAGCGTGGCCGGTAACCGTGCGAACACACCCAAGAAGTAAAATGATGAGAATCAGGAAACCGAATTACCCAAATATCAGCTGTCATTCACCAGGTTGCAAGGGGGTAGGGCTTGGTTATTTGCCGCTTGGCGCGCCCGCCGCGCTGTTGCCATCCAGAATTTGAAACAGCTCGTCGAGCTTGGGCGTGAGGATAATCTCGGTGCGGCGGTTCAGGGCCTTGTCCTGGGGCGTGTCGTTGGCGGCCACGGGCACGTACTGCGAGCGGCCCGAGGCTGTGATGCGGCTGGGCTCGACGCCGGCCGCCGTGAGCAGGCGCGCGATGTCGGTGGCGCGCAGCGCGCTCAGGTCCCAGTTGTCTTTGGCGCCGTTTACCACGCCGCGCACGGGCACGTCGTCGGTGTGACCTTCCACTACCACGTTCACGTCTTTTTGCTCTTGCAGCACGGCGGCCAGCTGTTTTAGTGCCTCCTGGCCCTTGGGGTCCACCTTGGTCGCGCCCGATTTGAAGAGCAATTGCTCGGACAGCGACACGTACACTTTGCCATTCTTGATATTCACGGCCAGGTCCTTGGAGTTGAAGCTGAGCAGCGCGTTGCTCACGCGGGCCTTGAGGTCGTTCACGGCCTTGTCCTTGTCGGCCAGCTTTTGGGTGAGGTCGGCCAGCCTGGCCTCGCGGGCAGCGAGGTCGGCCTTGGTTTTTTGCAGGCTCACGTCGAGCTGGCCCAGCTCGCTCTCGCGGGTGGCCAGGTCCTTGGCCAGCTTGCCGTAGTCGGCGTTGCGGTCGGCCAGGGCGCGGTCGCTGTTTTTGAGCAGCTTATCGTAGCTATCGGTGAGCTGGGTGTAGAGGGTGCGGGTGCGGCGCAGGGCGTTGCCGGTCTGGGTCGAGTCGGCCACGAGGCGCTTCTGGTCGAGGCGCAGCTCGGCCAGGGCGTCGTTGGCTTTTTGCAGGTCGGCCTTGGTTTGGCGCAGCTGGCCCTGGGTGGCGGTCAGGGCCTGGGCGTCGCTCTGCTGGCGGGCTTCGAGGTCCTGGTAGCGCTTGGCCGTGACGCAGCTGCTGAGCGAAGTAGCGCTGCCCGCCAGCAGGGCCAGGCTGAAGAGGGGGTAAGAAAGAAGATTTTTCAAGCAGAAAAAAAGCCGCAACCGGCCGGCTGAGTGATGGATGGCCCAAGTTACGGCCGCGCTGCCCTTGCCCGGCTTGGGCCTGATAAGAGGGGGTAGGGCCGGCCGGGCAAGCAGTGCCCGGAGCGCCCTACCCCCCAGTCGGGGCCCGATGGTAACTATCGCTTAATTTTGCCCGTCCGCAAAGGGCCTCAACAAAAGACCAGCTTACTGGCTGGCTGGTAGCCCTTGCCGCGCCTCTTATTTGTCATCTCTCTAGTACCCACCAGTATGGCTTGGTTCAAGCGCCAGGAAAAGGGCATTATCACCCCCACCGAGCAAAAAAAAGAAACGCCCGACGGCCTGTGGTATAAGTGCCCCGAGTGCAAAACCGTGGCCACGATGGCCGAGCATAAGCGCCTGCACTACGTGTGCGCTAACTGCGGCCACCACGACCGCATCGACGCGAGCGCCTATTTTGAGCTGCTCTTCGACGGCGGCGAGTTTACGGAGCTGGCCGCCAACCTGACCTCCGGCGACCCGCTGCACTTCACCGATACCAAGCCCTACCCCCAGCGGGTGCAGGCAACCGAAAAAAACACCGGCCTCAAAGACGCCGTGCGCACGGCCCACGGCCTCAGCACCGGCCAGCCGCTGGTTATCGCCGCTATGGATTTTCGCTTTATCGGCGGCTCGATGGGCTCGGTGGTGGGCGAAAAAATTGCGCGCGCCATTGACTACGCCCGCCAGCACCGGGTGCCGTTTCTCATGATTTCGCGCTCGGGCGGCGCCCGCATGATGGAGGCTGGCTACTCGCTGATGCAAATGGCCAAGACTTCGGCCAAGCTGGCCTTGCTATCAGAAGCCAAGGTGCCCTACGTTAGCCTGCTGACCGACCCTACCACGGGCGGCGTCACGGCCTCGTTTGCCATGCTCGGCGATTTTAATATTGCGGAGCCGGGCGCGCTCATCGGTTTCGCCGGCCCGCGCGTTATCAAGGAAACCATTGGCAAAGATTTGCCCAAGGGCTTCCAGAGCGCTGAGTTCGTGTTAGAGCATGGCTTTCTGGACTTTATCGTGGACCGCCGCGAGCTAAAGCAGCGCCTTGCCGACCTGCTGGGCATGGTAGGAAAAGCGTAGGGTAGGAGATAAGCCCGACAGTCATTGGCTCCTGGTTGCTGCTACTGTTAGTGTATAGACACGAAAATAAACAAACCCGCACTGATAACAAGTGCGGGTTTTTGCGTATAAGCTTCAGGTGTCATCACCAAATTTTCATTTAAAACTCAGAATTATGACTACTACTAAGTCTTTCTTAGCCGTGCTGCTGGCATTTGTTATGCTGCTCGGCTCGTGTGCCTCCTCACGGCAAACCAACGGAACCTTAGCTGATACCAACGGCACCGGCGTGCGCAAAGACGGCATGAACAAGACCACCAAAGGTGGCCTGCTGGGGGCCGGTGGCGGCGCCGCCGCCGGTGCACTGCTGGGCGGCATCCTGGGTGGGGGTAAGGGTACGGCCATTGGCGCTATCCTGGGGGCAGCGGCTGGTGGCACCACGGGCGCGCTCATCGGCCGCAAGATGGACAAGCAAGCTGCTGAATTGCAGCGCAGTATGGCCGGCGCCAAAGTGGAGCGCGTGGGCGAAGGCATCAAAATCACCTTTGACTCGGGTATTCTGTTCGATACCAACTCGGCGGCGCTGCGGGCCGCCTCTACCACCGACATCAGCAAGCTCGCCACTACCCTGAAGGAGTATCCTGACACCAATATCCTGGTCGAAGGCCACACCGACAACACCGGTTCCGATGCCATCAACCAGCCGCTGAGTGAGAATCGCGCGCAGTCGGTTGCCAGCGGCCTGACTGCCGACGGGGTGGCGGGCAGCCGCATCACCACCAAAGGCTATGGCTCGTCGCAGCCCGTGGCCGACAACTCGACCGAGGCTGGCAAGCAGGCCAACCGCCGCGTTGAAATTGCCATCTTCGCCAACGAAAAGATGAAGAAAGCCGCCGAAAACGGCACCCTCTGATCCAGGTAATTAGCTGCCAGTCTATCAAGCCCGAAGCCCCACTGCTTCGGGCTTTTTTGGGCCGTTTGGAATAATTCCTTTGCGGGCTTTTTTGTTAAAACCAGCGCGGCCTATCTGCTGCATTCTTCTACTTTGCATTCACCGGCTTTATGAAAGTTTTCCCAGAATTTTTCGCGATAATGCTGATGTTGTTCCTGTTGATAGGAACAGTAGCTCAGGCTCAGGACAAGCCTAAAGGCTGGAGCCGCAAGGCAAAAGACGCCGCTATCGGCGGCGGTAGCGGTGCCGTAGTGGGCGGCTTGCTGGGCGGCGGCAAAGGCGCCGTAGTAGGCGCCGCCGCTGGCGTGGTAGGTGGTGCCCTCATTGGCCGCAATCAGGATAAAAAGAAGGACCCGGCCCGCTACAACCGGTACCGCAACAAGTAATACACCGGCGGGGCAGGCCCTCGGGCATCAGCAGTATAGTGTGAAAAGCCCGGCCGCGCGCCGGGCTTTTTCGTGGCCCTTAGTAGTCCTGAAGGGGGGTAGGCGCGGCGATTGCAGGAGTTTGGCAAGGTGGTTGTAAATGCCGAACTTGCCGCCTCGTTGCCGTAGCGCTTGGCGCGGTCGTTTATATTTTTTTATTTTTTCAGTTCATGAAAACCCTCAAACTCTCGTTCTCCTACATGCTGGCCGTGCTGCTCTTGCTCGGCCACTTCGCGCAGGCGCAATCAACTACCGTTACCACCGACAAGCCCGCGGGCATGAGCAAAACCCTGAAGGGCGGCATTATTGGCGGCCTGGGCGGCGCGGCGGGTGGGGCCATTCTGGGCCGCGTTATCGGGGGCAAGTCGGGCACGGCGAAAGGTGCGATTCTGGGCGCGGCCATTGGTGGCGCGGGTGGTGCCCTCATCGGCCGCCGCATGGATAAGCAGGCGGCCGAGCTGCGCCGTGACCTCGAAGGCGCTACCGTAGAGCGCGTAGGCGAAGGCATCAAAATCACGTTTGCCTCGGGTATTCTGTTTGGTAGCAACTCTTCGAGCCTGACCCCGGCCGCCGCCGGCAACATCGACGAGCTGGCTACTACCCTCCAGAAATACGCCGATACCAGCATAACAATCGACGGCCACACCGACTCGTCGGGTAGCGATGCTATCAATAAGCCCCTGAGCCAGCGCCGTGCCCAGGCCGTCGCCAACGAGCTGACTGCTAAAGGCGTAGAAACCAGCCGTATTACGGCTACCGGCTACGGCTCGTCGCAGCCCGTGGGAGATAACTCCACGGCCGCCGGCAAAGCCGCCAACCGCCGCGTAGAAGTAGCCATCTTCGCCAACGAGAAGATGCAGAAAGCCGCCAAGCGTGGCCAACTATAAGACCGCAGATTCAAACTGATTTAACTGATTACGCGGATACGGGGCTGCGCCCCTGGCTGCTAGTGAAGAGTTGAAAGGCCGCCCTTGGGCGGCCTTTTTTCGTAGCATGGGTTCGCAGCCTGATTGCTTCTAAAAAACGAGCCGCGAGCTATCAACCATCCTTCCACCGCATAGCCAGTAGCGCAGCTACGTATCCGTTACATCCGATGAATCAGTTTGCATCTGCGGTCGAGAAAGCTCTGGCCGACCACGCTATCCTGGATGAGTTTTACGGCCGGGTGCCACCCGCGCCGCGCCGCACGCCCATGCGCGAGCTGATTTCTACCCTGCTCTCGCACCGCACCACCCACGCCGACGAAGAGCTGGCCTACGACCGAATGCTCGAAGCCTTTGGCGACTGGGAGGGCGTGCTGCACGCGCCGCTCGACGGCCTGATTCACGCCATTCGCACCACGCGCTGGCCGGCCACGCAGGCCCCGCGCATCCAGGATATTCTGGGCCGCATCAAGGCCGAAACGGGGGGTAGCTTCTCCCTCGATTTCCTGGCCGACTGGCCCACCGGGCGCGCCATGCAATGGCTCACCGATATGCCCGGCATCGGGCTGAAAACGGCCTCGCTGGTGCTGCTCTTCAACTTTCGCAAGCCCGTGCTACCCGTCGATGCCCACGTGCACCGCGTGATGCAGCGCCTGGGCGTGCTCGGCCCCAAAGTGTCGGTGGAGAAGGCACATACCGTGCTGCTCGACCTGCTCAAGCCTTACCTCGACCCCGAAGGGCTGTTCAACTTTCACAAGCACAACTATTGGCACGGGCAGCAAATCTGCTTTTTTCAAAAGCCGAACTGCTCACGCTGCCCCCTCAAAGGCTTTTGCGCTTACTACCAGGAGCATTTTGGGGTGCCTACCCCCACCGCGCTGGCCGAAACGCCCGCGCACTGGGATGCCGCCGCCTGGGGCAAGCTACCGCATTAGGATTTCTCTTTAGCTGATAACTATTAGCTGCTAGCTGTTAGCTTCGTTGGGCCGGTGGCTGTTTAAGCTAGGTAGCGCCTAAAAAAGCTAACCGCTAATAGCTAAACACAATATGCGCCTCGTCAAGCACCCAGTTCTCTGCAACTACTACGTCACGTACCGCTGCAACGCGAAGTGCGCGTTTTGCGACATCTGGGAAAAGCCCTCGCCCTACATCACGCTGGCCGACGTAGAAGCTAATCTGCGCGACCTCAAGCGGCTGGGTGTCAACGTAATTGACTTTACCGGCGGCGAGCCGCTGCTGCACCGCCAGCTACCTGAGTTCTTGGCGCTGGCCCGGCAGTTGGGGCTTATCACCACCGTTACCACCAACGGCCTGCTCTACCCTAAGAATGCCGAAAAGCTGCGTGGGCTGGTCGATATGCTGCATTTTTCGCTCGACAGCATCGACCGTGCCACCCACGACCGCGGCCGGGGGGTAGCGTGCTACGACTTCGTGCTCGAAAGCATTCGCGTGGCCAAAGCGTTGGGCGAGCGGCCCGATATCCTGTTCACCGTTTTTCGCCACAACCTGGCCGACCTGGAGGCCGTGTATCGCGAAATAACCCAGCCCAACGGCCTGGTGCTCATCCTAAATCCCGCTTTCGAATACGGCGAGGTTGAAACCGGCGAGCAGCTGACGGAAGCTGAGCTGGACTTTCTCTCGGCCTTTGGCAAACGCAAGGGAGTGTACCTCAACGAAGGGTTTATCGCCCTGCGCCGCGATGGGGGCAACCACGTGGCCGCGCCCGTGTGCCGGGCGGCCAGCACCACGCTCGTCATCTCGCCCAGCAATGAATTGGTGCTGCCCTGCTACCACCTCGGCGAGCAAAAATTTCCCATTAACGGCCGGCTCTTCGACCTTTACCAGGCGCCCGAAACCCAGCGCCTCGCCGCCCTCGAAGGCCGCCTGCCCCAGTGCGAAGGCTGCACCATTAACTGCTATATGCAGCCCAGCTTCGCGGTCGAAACCAGCAAATACTTTTGGCAAGCGCTGCCCAGCACGCTGAAATACAACTGGGAAAAAGGCACCTGGAAGCGCCTGCTACGGGCCTAGGGCCAGTTACAGCCTGATGGGCCGGGTGGTATCGGCCGCTTGCAGGGCCGTCAGCACGGCCCGCAGCTCGGTGGGCTGCTGGGTGCCCAGGAGCAGTTTGTTACCGCTCCGAAAAACGAGCGGCAAGCCAGCTGGCCCCCACACGTTGTACGCCAGGTTGCCGGGCAGGCCCCGAATGCCCCAGCCGCCATAGTCGCCCAGCGGCGAATACACGCGCGGGAAAACCTGCTGAAACTCGCTCCAAGGCCAGCGCCGCCAGCGGTTAAGAAACGGCGTGTACTGGTAGTGCACCCCTGCGGCATCGACCCGCACCGTGAGCTTCATAAACTACAGCCCGGCCAGCGCAATTAACACCAGTGGAGCCGTAATAAGCAACGCCTGCAACCCGTGCGGCTTATTGCTGACAAAAGCTAACGGAATTATTGCCAAACCAGCTAAGCCGAGCAGGAGCCACCACCAGCGGCGATAAAACCACTGGGTTTCCTCAAACTCAGGCACGGTAGTGGGCACGGAAACCATAGTAGAAGGGAAGGAGCGCGTTTCTTTGTTGGCAAGATAAACTTCCTTCTTGCTATGCCTGCTCTCATCCTCCCCGTGCACGGTATTATGCCTGCCATTGGCCCCGATTGTTTTATAGCCGACAATGCGACCATCGTGGGTGATGTGGTGCTGGGTAGGGCCTGCACCGTGTGGTTTACGGCCGTGATTCGGGGCGACGTGAACAGCATTCGCATCGGCGACGAAACCAACGTGCAGGATGGCGCCGTGCTGCACTGCACCTTCGAAAAAGCGGCCCTCACCATCGGTTCGCGGGTGAGCATTGGCCACCGCGCGCTGGTGCACGGCTGCACCGTGCACGACGACGTGCTCATCGGCATGGGTGCCATCGTGATGGACCACGCCGTGGTAGGCACGGGCTGCATCATCGCGGCCGGGGCCGTGGTCCTCGAAAATACCCTCTGCGAGCCCGGCTACCTCTACGCCGGCGTGCCCGCCAAAAAGATTAAGCCCGTGAGCGAAGCCCAGGCCGAGGGCCTGCGCCGCACGGCGGCCAACTACCAGCGCTACGCCAGCTGGTTTGATTAATTAACTTAAAGAAGTTTTTATTAAAATATAAAAGGAATATTTTATGCAAGTATTGGAAAGGGAAAGTCCGGCTTTAATTTTGTCACCGAGTTAATTTCTTCTCACATTTTATTTATTCTTGGCATGAGAAAATCATACCGTTTGTTACTTACTCTTGGAGTGGCAGCCGTCTCGCTGTCTTCGTGCAGCCGCTCGAATTACTCTTTCAATACAAATGCGCCAGCCTATCTAGGTTCAGAGCCGGTGCATGTAGCAACTTCAGCTGCTCCACAAGCTGTTGAAAAGGAAGTTACTACCATCTCAACTGAAGCCCAACTTCCTGCTACTGTGGTAACTCCAGTAGTTCATGTTGCACGTGCTCACCGAGCAGCTATGGCTCCGCTAGCTCATGCTACTGCCGCTACGTCCGTCGTTACCAGCCAACCGGCTACAGTAATTAAATTTGACCGCAAGGCTTTCAAGCACGAGTTAAAGCGCCAATTAGCTGCGGCTCCTAAAAACATATCGGCCGAAGGAAAAAGTCAGTTAGTAGCTGTGCTATTGTGCTTTTTCCTGGGTGGGCTAGGTATCCACGACTTCTATATGGGATATGTGGGTAAAGGCATCCTGCAAATTATTCTGTCAATCCTCATCGTTGGTTTCATTCTCGTAATCATCGACTTCATTCGCCTGCTAACGGGCAGCCTGAAGCCGAAGGATGGTGACTGGGCTACTAAGCTCTAAGAGGCCTTCGGTAAAGTAAACAAAAACGCTCTCCTGTCACAGGAGAGCGTTTTTTATGGAGTACTGCTAGCCCTTACTAGCTTTCAAGCGGGTCAACGTCGGTGGCGGTAGCGGGCGTGAGCACGCGCAGCTGCACCAGCTCCACCACGCGGCGGGCCCGGCTCAGCACCCGAAACTCGTAGGGCTCCAGCACGGCCACGTCGCCTACCTCCGGAATGTTGCCGTAGAGCACGTTGAGCAAGCCGCCCACGCTTTCGTAGTCATCGCCTTCGGGGAGGGGGTAGGGCAGGTATTCGTTGGCATCGGAGATGGCGGTGGCGGTATTGACGCGGTACTCGGTTTCGGATATCTTCTCCACTACCGGCACCTCGTTGTCGTACTCGTCCTGGATTTCGCCCACCAGCTCCTCCATAATATCCTCGATGGTAACGATGCCCGACACGCCGCCAAACTCATCGCTCACGATGGCCATTACCAGGTGCTTGCGCTGAAACTGACGCAATAGCCGGTTAATTTTCTTGGTTTCGGGTACGAAGTAGGCCGGGCGCATAATGCGGGCCAGCTCCACCGGCTGCTGCTGCCGAATGAGAGGTAGCAAGTCCTTGACGTAGAGCACGCCCACGATGTTATCAATGTTGCCTTCGTACACCGGCAGGCGCGAGTAGCCTTCGCTGAACACCGTTTCGAGCAGCTGCTCTTCCGACATGTTCACTTCCAGCGCGGCGAGCTTGGTGCGGGGCACCATGATTTGCTTCACCATGCGGTCGTTGAACTGAAAGACATTCTCAATCAGTTCGTGCTCCGAGTCCTGGATTTCGCCACTTTCCTTGCTCTGGTCAATGAGCAGGCGCAATTCATCGGAGGTGTGCGCCTCGTTGCCATGTACGTTGCTGATGCCAAAGGCCCCGAGCAGCAGGTTGCTGGCTTTCGATAAAAACCAGGTCAACGGCACGGTAGCCAGGTAAAAGGCCCGCAGCGGCAGCACCAGTGCCAGGCTCACGGCCTCGGGCCGCTGAATGGCCAGCGCCTTCGGGAACAGCTCGCCAAAGAGCACGTGCAGGAACGTCAGAATAATCAGGCCCACTGCTACCGAAATGCTGTGGGCCGTAACGGGGTTAATGGTCAGGCCGAGGTGGGGTAGGAGCCCCAGAATCAGCTCCGTAAAGAGCTCTTCGCCCACGGCGCCCAGCAGCAGCGAAGCAATGGTGACGCCCAGCTGCGTGGCCGAGAGGTAATCGTAAAGCCGCCGCACCACGCTCAACGCCTGCCCGGCCAGGCGGCTGCCTTCTTTAGCCTTGATTTCGAGCTGCGAGAACCGAACCCGGATGAGGGAAAACTCCGCCGCGACGAAAAAGCCGTTTACTAAAACCAGGAAGAGAGTAAAAAGTATTTTTAAGCCCATGTGTTTGGCTTTCCAGCAACACAGCCGGTCGGGGAAGCCTTCATACTACAAAAGTACGCACATTGGCAGGGCGAGTTGGTGATAGCTACCTAATTACTACAGATTGAGGCTGGTCGCCGCCCATATTACGAGGGCCTTAAACGACTAAGAGGCGCCTTTTCCGGAGAAAAATCGCCTCTTAGCATCTGCTGTAGCGGAAGGACTTGAACCTCCACGAAGTGGTTAGCCAATTGCCTCGAAAAGCAATTGATTTGTCCCAGGGTCTTCACCCCCGAGATAGGAGGGCGTGTCTGCCAGTTTCACCACACTACAAGGTAATTGCCTAAACACCACTTGCGTTTATTGAAGTCAAAATTACGGCAAACCACCTGTGTGTTCCTAATGTTTCTTATTAAGTTTATAAAAAATGTAGTATAAGTACTATTTATGATATAAATTTGCCCCAGATTATTTTTCTTTTGTATAACGCGCTCTTATGAATTAGATACGATAGACTATCGTATTTTGAATTTGCTGCTAGCCGATGCCAGGATGCCCTACACCGAAGTGGCGCGTCAGATTCAGGTGTCGGCGGGTACAGTGCATGTGCGCATGGGCCGGCTTGAGGAACTGGGTATCGTGCGGCGTGCTACCCTCTCGCTCGGCCTGGTAAAGCCTGGCTACGGCACGCAAGCCTATGTGGGTGTGTGCCTGCTGAGTAGCGCGCGTTTCGCGGAGGTAGTAGAGCGGCTGCGCGCCATCGCGGAAGTCACGGATGCCTATTTTACTACGGGACCTTACCACATTTTTACGTATCTGCGTTGCCGCGACAATGAGCAGCTGCGCGCTATTCTACACGATACTATTCAGCAGCTGGAGGGCGTCGGGCGGACCGAAACGCTGGTGCTGCTCGACGAGCTATTTATCCGGCCCATCGCCCTGCGTGCTGAGTAAACCCGTGCCTACCCCCCGGCATTCGGACCATGTCACTGAGGTCAGTCCTTACCTAGTATGGCGGGCATCGTTGGTTGGGCCTGGGCCGTAGCTCCGGTAAGGCCGAAAGCCAGTAATGAGCTTAGAAGCTGTTTGAGTTAGCAGAACTTGAGGGTTCTACGAATGTTTACGAGTGTAATCCAGGCATTTGCCTGGCGCAAGGTTCGGTCATATTCTTTGGACAAGCGCCGGTGGGCGCTGAGCCAGGCGAAGGTGCGCTCGACAATCCAGCGCCAGGCATGGATGCAGAAATTCGTTTTCGCGACCAACACGTGCGCCG
>JAABUN010000983.1_pt1 | contig 68269 bp, 75 predicted proteins | sample 5559311 | NCBI WGS metagenome assembly JAABUN01 (sample SAMN10711877, study PRJNA513370) | rock metagenome | isolation source: Antarctica rocks | place: Antarctica: Victoria Land, Siegfried Peak sud | reverse complement strand
AGAAAGGGAGCACGACGGCATGGACCTGACCGACGAGGACATCTGGCACCTCGTGTGCGCGCCATTTTCCACCTCGAGCAGGGAGCTGGCGATCACCCATGGGTTGCCGCTGGCCCAGGTGATGCGCGTCCGCTATTCGGCCCGTATCGACGACATCGTTACTGTCCAGTGTGGTGACGGGCCGATTGAGATTGTCGAATGGACCGCCTTACCAGCATGATTGCCGGCCAGGTGTAGGCCGGTGCCCTGTTATTGGAGCGTGTTGATCGCGCGTGCGGCCAGCACCGCCAAGATCACAATCGAGGCCAGCGCTTGACCCATCATCAAGAGTTTCGCGCGTTGCGAGAGCGGAAGCGTGTCAGTGGGACTGAAGGCGGAACTGGTGGTGAAGGCGACGAAGAGATAGTCGACGAAGACCGGCGTCCAGCCACGCGCCAACTCGCCGCCCTGCTGAGTTTGCGGAAACAGCAGGTCGGTCGGGACATAGCCGCCGCGGTGGCGCTGCAACGGCCCGCCGCCATCGATCTCCCAGTACCAGAGTGCGAAGACGACCACATTGCTCAACCAGAGCAAGGCGGCGTTCCGCAGCAAATCTTTGGGCGGCATGCCCGTGCCCTGAAGGAGGCTGACGACGAGGATGGCGACGCTGCCACCCACCGCCACCGTCGCGACGCTGGCGAGCGCGACGCCGAGTCGACGGGTCAACAACTCCTGGCCGTGGCGACGGGCCAGCGTGAGCGGAACCAGCAGCGTGACGATCAGCACCGGCAGCAGCCAGGGGGGGCCGAGGCGCAGATCGTCGGTGATCAGCGCGTAGGCGAAACCGGCGGCGATCAGCGCGAGGGCCGGCGGCCAGTGCAAATGCGGGTGAAGATGGCGGGGCGCAGAGTTGGCCATCGGGTTAGCGCCATCGTGCGCGAACGCCAGCGCCGCTGCCGAGTGCATCGGGGAGCTCCCCGATGACTCCGCCGACGATGGTCGGAAGCTCTTGGCGCTGAGATCCGGGCCTAAACGACCGTCCCGAGATGACGCCACGATGCCCTAGGATGACCACAAGCGCCTCCACCATGAACAACACGGGTGGACGTTTTGTTGCGACCGTCTCCGACGACCCTGGCGCGCCTGGAGGGGTGTCACTACTGACCGTGCCGACCGACAGCTCGAGCAGCTTCTCTTCTGCCTGGCGTGCTCGAATCTGCCAGACCGCTGCGGCCTCTCGAAGATCGGCGAGTTCTGTGGCCTGGCGTTCGATCAGATCCGCGAGCGGTGTCAGGTCGACAGTCGGTGTCCTGTCGCGTTCTGTTGCATCCTGGCGGTCACCAGCCGCAGCCTGTTGGTATCCTGTCGCATCGTTCTGGTCTTGCTGTGGCGCCGGAATGCGGACAAGCCACACAACACCATCAATCTTGTGGCCTTCGATCGTGCCACGAAGCAGCCCGGAGCGCACAGCATCGGTCGTGACACCGAGGATCCGGGCAGCCTCGAACACGCCGACTGTCGCATCCTGTTGCGTCGCGTCGGGGCTATCGCTGTCTTGTTGGTCGTCGGTCGGTGTCCTGTCGGAGTTGTCGCTCATGGAAGCGATGATAGCCGATCGAGGATGGGCATCATAGTTGCCTGGGCGCAACGAGCAACGGCCTAAGCATGATACCCAGGCCGTTTCTTTGATTTCGTCGCGTTGTGGGGCATCCCGGAGCTTTTAGATCGAATCCTCGTCTTCAATCGGTCTATGTTCGAGCAAATACGCTATCTGTGCCGCCGGCAAATGCTCACGTGCTTCAGGAGAGGTCTTCTGAACGAGGCGCACGCTCAGTGCATGCATGAGAGATTCGATCCATCTAGGTACTGCTTCAAGCTCGACGATGAGATCTTCATTGTCGATATGCTGAACCGCGTCCATCGGATCGGTGTTGTTCGCGAGTTCGGCCATGTCTTCGACTGTCTGCTCGATCGACTCTTCCATGCTAGGTGGAAGGCGTGATTCAGACACTGAGGGAAGATCACGAAATTGTCCCCACCCCGAATCCTCCGTCGCGTCGATATGCCATGCGTAGTCGTCGGGCGGATGTGCATCGCAGATGATCACGATGCGAGAAGCATCCGGATTCTCGACGAGTTTGACCTGCAGCGAGCTTGCGCTCGTCACGTCGTCTAGGACATGCCACTCGTCTTCGTGATGCTCGATCGCCTGGGCTGTAACGGTATGCGTCCGAATATCTCCTTCCCCAAGATACGCAATGATCGTGTCGCCCACGGTCATGATCGCGATGGATCCACGCTTTCCGTGGAGACCAAATGCCCTTCGCAAGGTGCTGAAATGATGTGTCACAGATTTTCTCATTAAGCGGCCTGCGTCATGGGAACAGAGGGTGTGTATGTTATCAACACGCTCTGAGTATTGGTTTGATCCAGCAGGTATCGCAGTTGCCTTGTCGACCGCGTTCAGGGCGGTTCGATCGTTCCGGCACATGCTTTTCAGCATCTCAGGGTTTCTCCGCGTTCCTTGCATCGTGGGACACCCTTGCGCGTTCTAGGTTTCTGGTTCACCAATCCACGCTTCGACGTCTTCGAGTGTCTCGAAATGAGCGCCGGCGATCATCTCCTTGTGCTGGACGTCGAAGACCATGTACTGGCCACATTTGTCGACGGAGGGTTTTGCCCGCCGACGAAGCACGCGAAGATCGAATTTTTGCTCATGTAACCGGCGCCGAAGCCGGGCCACTTGTAGTTTCCGTTGATGCTTCGTTGCTCGCGCGATCACGGCTTTTGTCCTTTGGGTGAGGGGTTCGTACATGTTACCGTGCCTGACCATAACCTGCTTCACCATATCGCCGAGGGTGTAGGTGCAAAAAGGCAGGGATACTAGCCCGCTCGTAAGTTCGACCGGAGCCGATACCGACGGTGCGTGCAACTTCGTCTCGGGTCTTTCCCCCCGTTGTGGACGTTTGTCCAGAACGGGGGAAAGTCCCTTGCTTGAGTCCGGATACTTGCCGTTCCTTCGCTCGCTGCAATTCCGGCACGATGACCCGCGTCGCCACATCCCCGATCTTGCGCTCGAAATCGTCGATGCCATGCACGTCGTCGTTGATCGTGATCGTGACGGGGGCGCTGAACGTCTGGCCACCGTTTCCGTTGAACAAATGAGGACAGATTGTGGCCGCGTCGCTCGATATACTTCAATCAGCGCAGCGTGGGCTGCCGAGCAACTTGGACAACGACGGAAGGATAAACGCTTGATGAGCGAAGCTGGCATGGTGCCGATTGAACCGCCCGTGACGGGTGATGCTTCCATGATCCTCGGCTTTCTGGAGCGTCAACGTGCGACATTTGGCTGGAAGTGCTCCGGATTAGACGATGCAGGCTTGCGGGCCACCGTCGGCGCCTCGTCAATGACCTTGGGCGGGATGCTCAAGCATTTGGCCTGGGTCGAGGCAAGTTGGTTTGCCTGGCGGCTCCATGGAAAAGACCCTCTGGCTCCATGGAATAGAGTGGACTGGGACGCAGACCCCGATTGGGATTGGCGCTCGGCCGCCGACGATACGCCCGAGCAGCTCCGTGCGATGTGGCATACGTCTGTAACCCGGTCGCGCGTTCTCGTCGCAGAGGCGCTTGCCGCTGGCGGAATCGATGCGCCAGCCAGGAACGCTGGTGATGGTGACGGTCCCCCAACGCTACGATACATCCTGCTGACGATGATTGAAGAATACGCGCGCCACAATGGACATGCGGATTTGATTCGAGAGTCGGTCGATGGCCTGGTCGGTCAAGATCCTCCGTCCTAACGTTCTTCGACTTCACGATTTCTGCTCTGGCAGCGTGACGACGCGCACCGTGCCGCAGGTCTAGGCCGGCAAGTCTTGATATTCCCCATGGTCTGGCACCGGCATACCTGTCTCGCTGCCAGCCGCATGGGGTCCCGCTCCTCCTGCGGTTTGGCCAGGTACGCATCCTGCAACGCGAAGGGGGTATCGAGGAGCTCACTCAGGAAGGCGACGACCGCGGGATCGTCGATGTAGGTCCGCGTCATGATCGAGTAATCGGCACTGTGGGCATAGCCAATCGCCGCATCTCCGTTCATGGGCTCGATCCTGATCTGCATCGTGGTCATCGTCTCCCTTCCGGTGGCCGGATCGAACATGTCGACGATGAGGTTGCACTTGCGTGCCGGTACGGCTGATGGCGCTTCGCTGGCGTCTCTGCGCTGGGGGAGTGCCGCAACAACTCCCAGTGCCTCGATCGACTTGAGGATGTCTCGTCTGGTCGGGCTCATGCCGGTATCTCCCAATCGACGTGAAGCATCTGCGAAACCGTGCGAAACGCAGCAATCACGGAAGGATCCTCGTAGGTGACCTCTTCCCACTCTGTCTCATCAAACGGGTTCTTCACTCGGAAGACGGCTTTTGCGTCATCAATGCGCACCTCAAAGAACTGCCAGATCATGGAGGGATCCTCCTTCCAATCCCAAAAGGTTCCCTGGCCGATGAGACGGATCGGGTCTTGGGTGACCAGATGCGGGTCTACGCTCGATGGGAGTAGGGCAACGACCGGCGTCGCGAGCAACGTCTTCAAGGCATCACGTCGTGTAGAGCTCATATCCCTGCCTCCTGTGGCTCGATCGAGCGCACGAGCGCGACATGTTCACAGCGACGCCAAACTCGATAGCGATGACAGGTGCAGGTGTTCCAGCGCACTAGCTCACACTCACCGGGCCGATCTGGTTGGCGGGCGATATATTCGCCACCACTCGCTTCCAGCCACACGCTGGCACGATTCGCGTGCCTCACGAGTCGCTCCTGGATCTCCTGGTGTGCGGCGGAGATGCGATCGGAGAGGGCTTCGAAGCTGAGCATGTGGTCATAGATGGCGTCGTCAACGGTCGTGTCGGCTTCGAGGGTGTCTGGAGCCGCGAGGGTCTGTTTCGGGAGCGCTACGGCGATCGTGGCGATTGCAAAGGACTTCAGGACGTCGCGTCGTGTAGGGGACATGGGTGTGTTCCTCCAGAGGGTCGGCATTACCGACCCTTGTATCTGCTGATCTGTCTGGTTAGGGAACAGGGTTAGGCGGCGATGGTCGGCAGGTCGAGGTCCATCTCGATGTCTTCGAAGAGTCCTGCAGCCTCGAGCACGACCTGCCCAGGTGTGGCGGATCCCATCGCGTCGACCCAGTACTGGACAGCCTGACGGTGCGTGGATCCCGCCGGCGTGGCGCTCGTCATGTCATCGATCGTCTTGCCGCGTTCGAGCCAGACCACCCGGAGGCTGGACCGGTCGCCGGTGATGCGCAGGGTGTCGATCCCGTCGACCGTGATCGTGCTGGTCGCCTCGTGCCATGCCGGCGTGCCGTTGCCGATCAGCCAGCCACCTTCCGCGTAGTGCGCATCGACATGGGAGACGGCGACGATCATGCCGGGTGTCGGGTCCGGTTCCCCGGTGATCCATCCGAGGGCGCTCAGGAGGGCGCTGTGGTGCTTGCAGCGCTGATGATGGGCATAGCCTTGGCAATCGCACGAGTAGGCGGTCACGTAATGCAACCTGCCCGGTGTGCTGGCGTAATGGCGGCCGTCGCTGGAATCGCGGTAGAGGCGAATTCCCTCCTGCCGCGCCTTGGCGAGCAGCCGGATCATGGCTTGCTCGTCACCCTCGATACGCGGAGGCGATTGGGAAACGGTGTGGTGAATCATGATGCCCTCCTGGGCTTACCGGACCGTCTGCCAACGGTGATCGGCGGCTGGTGTAGGTGAGACGCGCTCTTGATGTCTCTATGCTTGATTATACGCCTTAATACTCCTTATTGCAAGTATCAAAGCGTATTATGATAGAATGAAAGCGTATTAGAGAGTGTAGGGAGGCCGAGGCGTGACAGATAAGCTATTGACAGTTCCAGAGGTTGCCGAGCAACTCAGCGTGACTGAGGAGACGGTTCGCCGGTGGCTCCGATCGGGCCAGTTGGCGGGCGTACTACTCAGCCGGCGAGCAGGTTGGCGAATCCGACAGGTTTCAGTAGATCAATTGTTGGAGGCATTTGCATTGGAGGGAAAACTAGTCGCCTGAATGAACCAGGCGACTAGCGAGCGCGTCTCACCGATAGCAGCCGGTGAGGGCATATTCATTGTACCAAGGGGAAGTTCCGATGGCAGGGGTGTCAGCCGAAGCGGTCGACGGGCAGGGCAAGCGTTCGTCTGGGTTCGCGCCGGGCGAGTGGACTCATGATCGCTACTGGGTCTACGGGACTTTGGAGGAATGGAGCCGAATCGTATATTCGGCAACCAAGAAGCACAGATCAGGGACGCTACCCGATCAGACTTCGTATCCGAGATCGATCTGCTTCAGCGAGGCCTCGCTCTGTTCATCGACCCGTTCCTGCTAGGGACCGTAATGGCATACGCCGATTTGAACGATGCACCAAAGCGATTTTATCTGCACGCTTACCAGTTCCAGCTCATGATGCTTGCGAACGGGATTCGGATTCTCAAGAGTGCGGGCGACATGGCCCTGGACGGCCATTATTCCAGTTGCTTTGCGCTCTGCAGGGTCCTTCTTGAATCATGGAAAAAGGTCTTGTTCGTGCGTCGGGCTCCCGATCTTGTGTATCGCTTCATTCCGGTGGCCTGGGTTGACGCTGGGACGCTGGCATCTGTCGGGAAGAAGAACTTCGATCGTAAACTATCCGCTGAGGAATGGGAGCGCGCAATTCCCTCGGGGGGCTTCTCAAGGGTCGGTTGCTGACGCAGATCGCAAATTGCTTGACGCTGTTTGGAGGGAGATCGACTATCTTCAAAACCATTCGCACCCCACCCTTGAATCCGCCACACAGCTCATGGTCTGGGAAGGCGAGGGTTTACTTCCTGACCAGCTGAGTATCTACCCGTTAATGAGCGTGGTGCATGCTCGGAGATGTTTACGGTTGCTCAACATAGCGTCCTATCTCCTTCTGCGTGAGGAGAGGGAGCTGTTTCACCGAGAACAGGCGTGGCTTGAAGCCGCAAAGGCCTGGGCTGATGAGTTCGCCGAGCGGTTTCAATTTGCAGGGATAACCGTGAGCACAGACAAGGCGGCCGAAGCGAGTGAATAGTCGAGTTCGAAGAAGCTCATTTTCCCTAGGAGAGCTTCTTGAGCTTCTTCGAACTCGCTCATACGCCGAAACATGAGCTTCTTCCTATAACGGCGGGGATTCTGGTAACAAATCGAAGAAGCTCATGTTTTTCGAGGCAATGCATGTTTGTAGGGTGCACATGACCGAGTCGCAACCACGTTCACACCGAAGTCACGGACGGGGGAGCGTCTATCAGCGAAAGTCTGATGGGCGATGGATCGGTGCCGTCATGGTTGAGGGCAGGCGAAAAACCGTGTCAGCCTTAACCGAGAAGGCAGTAGAAAAGAAGCTCACTCGACTACTGGCTGACCTCGACCGAGGACTTCCGATGGTGACGGGCGGAAAGACTGTTGCAAGGTTTCTTGATGAATGGCTTGAGCAAGTCGTGAAGCCAACAAGGCGCCCTCGCACCTACGACAACTATAAGTACGTAGTTGACCTGCACATAAATCCGACGATAGGCAAGCACCGCATCGAGAAGCTGAGCCAGCAGCAGGTTCAGGCAATGCTCAACGCCAAGCCAGCCGGCGGCCTCGCTGCAGGGTCCGTGGCGAACATTCGCCGGGTGCTCCGCGCGGCACTCAACCAGGCGATGCGCTGGGATCTTGTCGCTAGGAACGTCGCCACCTTAACGACGCTGCCCAAGAGCGAAGCGTTCGAGGGATATGCGCTCAACGCGAATGAGGTCACGCAGTTGCTCGCTGCAGCAGACGGCGAACGGCTAGAGGCACTCTACTGGGTGGCTATTTCTCTCGGACTGCGTCAGGGGGAAATTTTCGGCCTCCAATGGTCCGACATCGACCTAGACAAGGGCACACTCACTGTGCGGAAGCAGTTGCAATATCGTCGGGTCACGGACGTTATGCCTGGGGATCTCGGAGGTATGCCAGAGATAGGTCGTAAACGCGCCCAGGCAGCCCGTGAGAGTTGGAATGGGAATGGGGTGGGCACTGACGCCAAGGAACCGCTCGTGCCGCTCCTGGTCGATCCCAAGACGAGCAAGAGCCGCCGCACGATCTCGATCCCGTCCCGAGTCATCGACGCAATCAAGCGGCATCGGGACCGCCAAAATGCTCAGCAACTAGAGGCCGGAGGTCGCTGGCAGGATTGGAGACTAGTGTTCGTGACATCGATCGGCTCACCGCTCAATCAATCGAACTTCCGAAAGGACTGGGTGGCGATTCGAAAACGCGCCGGCCTTCCAGAGAATGCTCGCTTCCACGATCTTCGGCACAGTGCTCTGTCACTCATGGCTGATCGGGGCGTACCGGCGCATGATCTGATGGCAATCGCAGGACACTCACAGATCACAACCACGATGCAGCTCTACGTTCACTCATCAGCCGAGAATCGGAAGGCAGCGGCAAAGACGCTGGACGATCTCTTTCCGGTCGATTTCAACACCGTTTGAGACCATTTGCTACATAGTTTGCTACACAAACCGAAAAGGAGGGAACTTGAATTATGTCGAAGACAGCAAAAATCCCCGCCGTAGCGAGGATTTCCTTGGGTGGGCCGCGAAGGATTCGAACCTTCAACCTGCTGATTAAGAGTCAGTTGCTCTGCCGTTGAGCTAGCGGCCCCGATGCGCCGAAGGAAAGTATAGCCAATTCCCCTATCGCGTCAAGCGTTTTGGCGGCACTTGGCATCACCGTCTCCGGTTGCAGCGACAGGATGGTGCCAATGCTCACCCAAATTTCACCCGCTTCACACCCGTCTCGCCGCCTTGCCGCCTTGCCGCCAATCTGCACATCCTTGAGGCTGACAACCGCCACGCTCCGATACCAGTCCAGGGAACCAGCGACGACTGGCGCGGGAGAGGAATGTGCGCGATGCCCAAAGCCGGTCGGCGTGGAACGTGAATCCTCCATGGTCGTTACTCGATGTTTCGCGAAAGGACGTTATTGCGGCCCTCTGCGGCGCCCTGATGACTAGTGTGGGCAAATTAGCGCTGAAGGAATCAATTATCCAGAATTCTGGCGATCCAGCCTTGACGGCATCGTCCCAGACATTCTGTCCAAGACCAGCGCGATGGCCACCCACACCCTATCTGGCGGTGAGATGGGCTGCTTCGCTGGGAACCGGGAGGGCCGCCTCCAATGCCATGGTGCCCCCTCGGAAAGAATCACCGTCGCAATCGCTGATGAATTGGACAAGTGATTTGGTTTGCTTGGTCGATCATGGTGAAACGGTAAAGTTCCTTGAAATAATCTTCGACATCATGAATGCCGTGGCTTGCCGTTCTTGCTCCGAAGAACTCGTTCCTGGTCTTGTCGAGACGCATTTCGGTCGCAGAGGCGGGGTCAGCGATCTCGCCGACAAGGCCCCCGGGAAGATGTGTAGCTTTGTCTGGCGGTGCCGGAACACACACAAGCCCGGAGAGAAGATCCGATGCTCGACCCTGACTGTGCGACGGGAGAGATATCCCGCAAACGAACGCCCTATCAACACCATGCCGGCGGCGTGAACGTCCGTGCGGATCACCAGCCGGTCGATCATAGGGGTGAGTACGGTCTCGAAATCGGATCAGAACTAGAGGCCCCGGATGGAGAGGGCCCCGCCCTGGCCCGGCTCCTTAAAGACAAATGCGTTGTATCCACGCGCCAACGCGCTCGGAACGTATATCCAGCCTTCTTCGAGGATTGAATCGTAACCGCACGGGAAGACGATCGTTGGTCGAGCAACGCCTGAATCGTCGAGTGCGAGGAATGTGGCCCTGAGGGTTGTCTGCTCGAAGGGGATCCTCACAGATTCAGCATGGCTGTCCAAGAAGCGGAAGGGCATTGTCAAAGGCTTCCACATGCGCCTTGTAGGCCGATTAATAGCCATTCACCTTTCAGATCATGACGGAAGAAAGCGAACGCCTGCCGGTGCTATTCGCTTGCCTGGAAATAGGCGCTCCGGGCAAGTGCCGATGCTCCCGTTTGGGACAGCTTGATTCCTGGGAACTGGCAAGACATCTCTTGACCCTGGTCGACCCGGACGAAAACTCGTCGGAGATTGAGAACGTTGGCAAGGACCATAGTGAGCACGAATGTCTATACAACTGAGGATTCGTCCGTCTCGACGCGAAAGGATGATTCTCCGGTAATGGGTGTAATGGGTGTGCCGTCCGGGAATCTGCGTGGATTTGGGGCCAACTCGTCGGATATACCGAGCGGTGTATGCGGGAGGGGTGTGACGCCAGTTCCTCACAGCAACCGTTATCCTTCAATCGGAGGACAAATCGGGCCGTTCGCAAGCCGGCCCGATCAAATCCGAGCAAGATTTTACGCGGTGGGCACGTCCGGAAGGTGGGTGTACCAGTTAGAGGCTTGCTCGTAGGCATGGGCAACACCCAGCAACGTGCTCTCATCGAAGGTCTTTCCAAGTAGCTGGAGACTGACCGGCAGATTCTCGCTGAAACCGCATGGAATCGAGATGCCCGGGATGCCAGCCATGTTCGCCGGAATCGTGAACACATCCGCGAGATACATCTGATAAGGATCGTTGGTTCGTGAGTTCAGCGGAAACGCCACGGTTGGCGATGTGGGAGCGGCGATCACATCGACCTGCTCGAATGCCCGATCGAAATCCTGCTTGATCAGCGTGCGGACTTTCTGAGCCTTGACGTAATACGCGTCATAATACCCGCTGCTGAGCGCATAGGTACCAAGCATGATCCGTCGCTTGACCTCGGGTCCGAACCCGGTTCCCCTCGTTCGCTCGTAGGTTTCCAGCAGCGTCTCTTCTTCCAGACGCAGTCCGTACTTCACGCCATCGAAACGCGAGAGATTGGCACTCGCTTCGGCAGGTGCCGTGATGTAGTAGGTAGCCAGTGCGTACTCGGTGTTCGGCAGCGAGATGTCAACGATCTCGGCGCCAAGCGCTTCGAGTTGCCTGATCGCCGCCCTGACGGCTGAATCGACGCCGGGCTCCATGCCATCCACGCTGTATTCGCGCGCCACTCCGACGCGGACGCCATTCAGATCACGGCGAAACGAATCAGCATAGTGCGGGACATCGATCGGGACCGAGGTGGCGTCCATGGGGTCGCGACCGGAGATCGCTTCAAGCATGATCGCAGCATCCTCGACGGTCCGTGCGAAGGGGCCGATTTGATCGAGGCTGCTCGCGAAGGCGATGAGTCCGAAGCGGGACACGCGTCCATAGGTTGGCTTCAATCCGACGATGCCACAAAATCCGGCGGGTTGGCGGATCGAACCACCCGTATCGGATCCCAGCGAGATGGTCGCTTCCCGGGCGGCGACAGAAGCAGCAGAGCCTCCACTTGAACCGCCCGGCACACGGGAGAGATCCCAAGGATTGTGAGTTGGTCCGAAGGCTGAATTCTCGGTCGAGGACCCCATGGCGAACTCGTCGGTGTTCATCTTGCCGAGGAAGACGGCACCCTGATCCCGCAGTTTGCGCACGACGGTCGCATCGTACGGAGAGACATATCCCTCCAGTATGCGTGAAGCGGCGGTTGTAGGCGCATCGGTGGTGCAGAGGATGTCCTTGAGGGCGATTGGAACGCCGGTCAGCGAATGCACGTCATCGCCGGCGGCAATCCGTCGATCGGCTTCACGTGCCTGGCCGCGGGCAACGTCGGTCATTCGATGCAGGAAGGCGTGAATGTTTCCTTCCACCGCGTCGATTCGGCGCAGATACGCCTCTGTCAGTTCCATCGAGGATATCTCGCGCGCATCCAACTGCAGGCGGGATTCCGCCGCGGTCAAATGTGTCAGGTCATCAGACATTGTCACGCGGTTTCCCCTTCGTCGCTGGATGTCATAACCGCCCGAACTTCAAAGAAACCGTCGCGGGAGCGCGGTGCGTTTCGAAGCACTTCTTCCTGGGAAAGCGACGGTCGGATCTCATCTTCTCGCAACACATTGAAAAGCTCGTTGACCTGCGCGGTCGGGGGGATCGATTCGGTATCGATTTTGCTGAGCACGGCGATATGGTCGAGGATCGACGAAAGCTGTTCGCGAAGCGTTTCCTTCTCCTCGTCGCTCAACCCCAACCGAGCGAGGGACGCAACGTGCTCGACATCCTGGATCGAAAGACTCATGGTCTCTCCCAATTAATAACGACAACGCGATTTCGGCGGCAAGGTGCGCCCGTTCAAGAGGATTTTACCCGATCTCATCGATCTCCCCGCTGTAGACCTCTCGTCCCTTGACGAACGCTCGGGTGATTTCCAGCTCTCTGCTCCACAGGCTCAGATCTGCCCGGGCGCCGACAATCAGTTTGCCGCGAGTCGTATCACCGAGGACCGTCGCGGGGACGGCGGTCGCCATATGAAGTGCTTCGGGAATCGTGACCTCCGTCCAAGCGACCAGATTTTGAATCCCCTGATCCATCGTCAGAATCGAGCCAGCCAATGTACCATCCGCGAGCCGTGCCGAACTGTCGTCGACCGTCACCTCCTGGCCCCCAATTGCATATTGGCCGGGACCGAATCCGCACGCGGACATCATGTCGGAAACGATGACGATCCGATCGACGCCCTTGGCCCTGATCGCGAGCCGCACCGTCGCTGGATGGGAATGAACGCCGTCGGGGATGAGACCGGCGGTGACGCGGTCATCGACCATCGTCGCTATCATGGCGCCGGGTTGGCGATGGTGCATGACGGACATCGCATTGAAGAGATGTGTGGCCTTGACCGCGCCAGCGTCCAGACTGGAGACCAGTTCGTCGTAGGTGGCGTCGGTGTGACCGACACTGACGACGATGCCTCCCTCGACGAGCGAGCGGATCCGTTCGAGACCGCCTGCTCGCTCCGGGGCGAGGGTCACAAGCCGGATCGAAGGTTCGTCCAGCCAGGAATCGAAGAGTTCGTCGTTGGCCGCTTCGATGTAGCGGAGCTGGTGGGCACCCTTTCGCTGCGGTGAGAGAAACGGACCTTCGAGGTGCCACCCCAGCGGCACGGCACCCGCCTGGATGTCGATCGAATTCCAGGATCGAAACATCCTCGGATAGAGCTCGGCATCGGCTGTCACCACGGTTGGCAGCCACGCGGTAACGCCGGTCGAGGGCAGCCAGCGCGATATGGCTTCGATGTCGGCTGGATTGGGACTCACCTCTCGCCCGATCGCCCCGTTTACCTGGAGATCGATCATCCCCGGTGCCACGATATCGGCATCGAGCACATTCGTCGGAAGATCTCCATCCCGATCGCTTCCACGGTGCATGCCTGAGATCCTGCCATGCTCGACGACGATCGTGCCTCGCTCCAGGTGCGTCCCGACGAGCAGTTCTCCCCGAATCGCAAACGGGTGGTCGTTTTGTTCCCGCTGCATCATGATCCAACCTTCTTGCTTGCGTCGGCCGCTATCGCCCGGGCCGCGGAGAGTGCCGGATCCAGGACGAGCGACAGTGTTCCGATCGGCTGCTGGCGTTGAATGGCAGCGCGTAGCGCTGTTCGATACATCGGCACGTGGAGGAGGAGTCCCCCGCTCATGGCGAGTGGGAGCGCATCCGTGAAGCCGAGCCGCCGGGCGACGGCAACCACCTGGTTGGCGAGTTTGCCCGCTTCGGTCTCGATAATGTGATTTGCGACGGTGTCGTTTTTGCAGCCTGCCTCGATCACGAGGGACGAGAGCACCGCGATCTCACGCTTCCCGGTTGCAGGGTCATACGCCCGACTGACGACTTGCGATGGATCGTCGAGAGACCAGGCTTCCTGCACGAGTGCGGTGAGCGCAGTCGCTGGTCCCAGACCATCGATGTGCTCGGCGATGGCTCGCAGACCCTCCTTCCCCAATGCCCAGCCACTGCCTTCGTCGCCGAAGATGTGGCCCCAGCCCCCTGCTCGCTCGCGCTGACCCGTCGCGTTTCGGCCGAACGCGATCGATCCGGTACCAGCGATGACCGCGACCCCGAGGTGTTCAGGCAATTCCGCCAGCACAAGTTCGCCGTCATTGCTGAGGATAAGGTTGGTGATCGCTCCATGCAGCGCAGGTGCAATCCGCTGCCGATCTCCCGGCCGGTCGAACCCGGCCAGTCCGATCCATCCGCCCGTCAGCGGAAGGTTCGTCTCGCTCTCGGCTGCGACCGTGCGAATGCTTCCAATCAACACCTCGATGCACGCATCGAATCCGATCACCGCGGGGTTGGACGTGCCGGAAAGATGACGGGTGATCTCGGTGCCAGATTCATCGACGAGCACCGTGACCGTTTTAGTGCCCCCGCCGTCGATGCCGACAAAAACTCGCGCCGGAAGGCTCATAACGATTCTCCGAGCGCTGGTCGTAAGCGTCCCGCGTTGTCGGCCAATCGCTGCCGCGCAGCCTGCGCCGTGAGATCGAGTTTTGCCATGACGATCGCCGTCTTGACCTCCCCGCCTGCTTCTGAGAGGGCGTGCTCGGCATCGTCGCTGCTGGATCCGGTGGCTTTCTGAACGATGCCAACGGACCGCTGCCTGAGCTTTGCATTCGTCGGCTGCACGTCCACCATCAGGTTGCCATATGTTTTGCCGAGCCGGACCATGACACCCGTGCTGATCATGTTGAGGACCAGTTTCTGCGCCGTACCCGCTTTCATCCTCGTCGATCCAGAGAGGACTTCGGCGCCAACAACGGGTGCGATGGCGATATCGACGGCGGCACCGAGAAGTGAGTCGTTCGTATTGCAGAGACCGATCGTGAGCGCTCCGATCGTTCGCGCATGATCCATTGCCCCGAGCACGAAGGGGGTTCGCCCGCTCGCGGCGATGCCGACGACCGCATCTCGCTCGCTTACGTGCACGTCGTCGAGGGCGGAGACGCCGGCATTGGGGTGGTCTTCGACGGATTCCACTGGATGACGGAGCGCATGGTCACCACCGGCAATCAGCCCGAGGATGAGCGCTGGGTCGGTGTTGAAGGTGGGTGGGCATTCCGACGCATCGAGGACACCGAGACGACCCGATGTGCCAGCGCCGATATAGATCAGCCGTCCACCGCGCTCGATGCGATCGGCGATCGCGTCGACTGCACGGGCGATGACGGGAACCTGTTCGCGAACGATGGAGGCGATCCGGGCGTCCTCATCGTTGATGACGGTGAGCATCGCTTCCGTATCGAGCAGGTCGATATCTGCGGACGCCGGGTTCCGTTGTTCTGTCGCAAGCCGGTCCAGATGATTCAGATCCGGCACTGGGCTATTGAGATCCGTCAAGAAAGACTCCATATCCCACATTGCGCCTCGCGCATCATTGGTTGCTTCCTGAGCGATCGAACGAAAGATATCTCCATAGATAGTATCCGACACGGTGGGGGAAGTGGGAAACAGGTCATGCGTCCTTGATGTCAGCATTCTGCGATTTTGATGCGTATCCGAGTGATTCGGTTGGAGTGGATTTCGAACCGGGCCCCCGCTCCATTCTGTAGGGAGTGAGGGATGCATTGGTGTCGAATGCAGGACCAACAGCATGTACTTCGGGGAGGATCTCAGGAGGAAAGCGGAACCGCAAGTGCTCCTCTGCCGTGCGGAGGTGGCGACCAGCGGCCACGGTCGATGCAACGAGCGCGATCCGGTCCGGGCGCACCGACGACGTCACGTCGACGAGATCGGTAATCGAGATATTCGTACCCAGGACAAGCATGTGCTTGCCCTGGCTGGCCAGACGGATTGCCTCGATAAGGACATCGGTGTCCGTCGTCTCTGTGGTTATGCCTGCCACGAGGGTTACTCCAGCGGCGTTGATCGGATTGGCAATATCGAGGATAGCATCGAGTTTTCGGCTGAAGAAGCGTTGGGCGAACCGCAGCGCGGCAGGAGGATCGTCGCCGGATTCGACCTGCGATGCGATTGATGCCAACACTTGGGGAAGAATCGTTTCCACAAGTGCCAGAGTCGTCCCGATCGCGGCGAATTCGGCAAGTACCTTGGCTGCTTCGCGTTCGTCGAAGTTCGTCATCGTCGACACCAATCTGCCGACGAGTGGCTGATCGCCGACGGACTGGGGGTTCAACACGCAGGGCGATGAAATTTCCAAGCTGGCGGACATGCTGACGACGATATCTGAAGTGGCAGGCGTTGCGGGCTGGAGCCCTGGTGTCGAGTCACCAGGGGTTACCTCAGGCACAGACTGGGATTGTAACTGCAGAACGGCCTGACTTATGATCAGGCCCTCCGCCGTGCGATCTCTGAGCCAGATAATCTGTGCGATGTCATGCTCGGAGTACAGGCGCTGGTCACCAGCCGAACGGTACGGTTTGGGAATACCGTAACGACGTTCCCACGCGATGAACGTAGCTGCCGGAATTTCAGTGCGTTTGGCGACCGCGTGCGTGTTATATTCGGGAACATCGCTGGTCACGTACCAACCTCCTGCCGACGCTCGTTGGCGCGTCGAATCCAATTCTAGTCAGGTGTAAACGTCCCCGCCCCATGAATATGCATATTCCGCATCGGCCGCGACCGATCACTATTGCCCACCGGCCCATCAATGTGAGTTCCAGGGCCTTCCTGCACACGTCCGTAGGTTTCGACGGCGCTCGTCGCCTTCCGATTCTTCTTGCCTTCCTTGTGGCCTCGTTGCTGCTCACGGCTTGCGGGAGCAACAGTGGTGGGAACGGCGGCGCAGTGAAGGAAGATCGGCAGTTCGCAAGCAATGCGACATCCAGCAAGCCCGACAAACCAACGGTACTTCCGACGGAAACGAATGCCGCGAAGATCGCTCAGGCTCCCACCGCATCCGCCGCGAGTTCTCTCAAGGTACGCGGAGCTCCCTCCACATCATACATTTTCACTGGTAACAGGATTCTTGCGTTTGAATCCGGAACCCCTGGGGCAGCGCCGATCGCCATCCAGATTCCTGCCGGCGAACGATTGCTCGACTATGATGCCTCTCCCGATGGTGTCCGCGTGGCTGTCGCCACCGCATCCGACGTGGTGCAGAGCAACGGAAGCTACGAGACCTCGTTAACCATCTGGAGTCACGATGGAAAACAGGTAGGGGAACCGCGAATGCTCTTCCCGATCACTGAGCAGGTCGCCAGTCCGGTCGATCAATCCGCTACAGCAACAGTCACCATTCCTCCTGCGCCGCTGATAAGTCTCGCCTGGTCAGATCAGGGGGATCAGATTCTGGTCAGTTCCGCCGAGGGAATGGTCGTTACTGTGCCGGTAAACGGCAACCCTCAGCCGATCACCATCAATCGGTTTGCCGGGCAGATCCTGAGCGCCTCGTGGTCACCGCGAGGAGGCACACTCCTGCTGGTCGTGCGTGACGTCAAGATGCATGGATCGATCGCGCTCGTTTCTCCAAAGGATCATTCTGGAACACTGGAAACGATCTGGCCGCGCTCGGATGAAGCTCATCTCAAATCTGTCGAATCGGCCCAATGGATGCCGGACGGTTCTGGCATCATGTTCACCCAATCCGAACTCCATGATGGGGCACCGGTCGAGGCTCAACTCTTCGAGCTTTCACTGGTTGGCAAGGAACCCGTCGTGATCGCGACGCCAGGGAGGGCCGGTCCGTCGGCGGCCATTTCGTTCTTCGTCGTTTCGCCCGACGGGAAATCGGTTGCCTACACGATATCGCGCCCAACTGGTGATGGCTGGTCGTTCAACAGTTTATGGGTTCGGTCGATCAGAGGGGAGGGTCTGTATTCCGTTCCTGTTCCTTCGTCGGTACGTGCCGTTTCCGACCTTCGCTGGTCGAGCGCAGGATTGATCTGGCAGCAAAGCTCCGTAGATGGAACCGGCGCACCGTTCAGTGAAGTCGTGCTCGCCGGACAGGACGGTGCAACCGAGATTTTGGCAACGTCTGGTGGTTCGGCCTCTCCGAGTCCGGATGCGGCAACGCCGATGGCGAGTCCGAAGGCATTGCCGGACGTGTCGCGAGACCCCTCTCCCAAGGCGTCGCCGACCACCTGACAACGGTCATCAGGCGATGGCATTACGCCTGATGACCGTTGTCAGTCTATGACTTCTTCTTCCTCGACATACTCCTCGGCATCGAAGATGTTCTTGACGGCGGTCAAGCGTTGCAAGACCCGTTCATCGCTCATCGGATCCATCAGGTCCTGTTCGTGGCCAGTGCTTGGCGATTCCGCAGTATCCCGTGCAGATGCAACGGCATTGGAGCCAGAATCAACAGAAGACGGTTTCGAAGCTTTGCGCTCAGGGGTTTCGTCATCGTTGACCGGGCTGGTTGCAGGCGATGTCGGCTCACTACCGGCAGCGCTACCGGCACTACCGGCGGTGCTGCTGGCTGCTCGCGCCCGAATCATCGATTGCGCTTCTTCGCGCGTGACGCAGGACACATTGACGTGTCTCTTGAGAAGCCGTGCGACCACGTCCTCGATAATGATGCGAGCCTCGTCGGAATTGACCCGATTGCGGTGGAATTCGTAGGCGGACATGAGGACAAGCTTGTCGGACGAAATCGAAACCGGGTCGACCTGCTGGAGCAACGCCTCGATCCGCCTATTGACGGCTTTGACGTCGGCTCGGATCTTGGGCCAGAGTTCGACGATTGCCTCGAACGAACTATCCGGCAATGTCGTCGTTGCAGAAGCCGCTGGTTGTATCGTGGAAACAGGTCTTGGCATCTCCGGCGCGGCGGCAGGCGGGCTCGCTGGTGAGGCCGATTTCTGGCGTCGATCTGGTTCCCGCCGCGGAGCTGCTGGTTCCGGATAGTCGGGTCCATCGATATATGGCTCCATGGGAGGAGGAGCTTCGCCGACAGATGATGGCGATTGCCCCTGTGGAGCGGTATCGCGCGGTGTCGACACCGTCCGGTCGGGGGCAGAAGCTGGCTGGCCGCGAACGCGATCGCGCAACGATGGGCGCGGTTGCTCTGGTATGCGCTCCGATTCAGACTCTATGGGAGAAAGTGATGCCCGTTGCATCTCCCGAACCGGCTGTTCCCGGGCTTGGCCAGCGAGAACCGACCTCGCTTCATCGGGTGGGGACGGGCGACTCGTCACCTGAGACTGAGGTTGCGTCCCTCGCAATGATCCCTCAACGATCGCCAATTCCAGGGGGAGCTGACTGAGCGTCGCGTGCTTGACCTTGTAGTCGATATCCGCAAAAAGCTGGGCGAGCGATGCGAGTTCGTAGAGCTGAAAGCCCTCTGCCAACTTACGCGCGTTAGCATCCGCATCGGCCGATCCGCCTGCTCGCTGAAGCATGAGCAGGCGGATATAGGCGACGAGTTGGCGACCGAGCTGGCGCATGTCCTCACCGGCATCGACCGCCTCTCCGATAGATCTCAGCCCCGCACCTGGATCCCGGTCGGCCAGAGCCTGCACGATGGATTCGACACGGTCGTTGCGACTCACGCCAAGGACTGTGCGAACGAGATCGAGCGTCACGCGGGTATTCGTATCCTGATCGTTCTCGCGGTAGACCGCGACCTGGTCGAGCAGACCAAGTGCGTCACGCAGACTGCCGGTGGCATGACGGGCTATCGCCTGTACCGCGTCGGCGTCGATGTCGATGCGCTCCTCGTGCGCGACCTTGCGCAAACAGGCCTGCATCGCCTCGAGATTGATCCGCCGAAAGTCGAAACGCTGGCATCGCGAGACGATCGTCTGCAGAAGCTCTTCCGGATCAGTGGTCGCGAGAATGAACTTGGTGTGGGCTGGCGGTTCTTCAAGTGTTTTCAGGAACGCGTTCGCTGCCGCACCTGTAATCTGATGCGCCTCGTCGATGATATAGAACTTTGTCCGCAATTGCGTCGGAGCGTATTTGACGCGTTCCCGGAGGTCGCGGATATCGTCGATCCCGCGATTGCTGGCGGCGTCGATCTCGATCACATCGGTGGTTGCGCCCTTGTTGATCGCGGCGCAGGCAGTGCAGACGTTGCATGGGCGCTTGTAGGGATCGGGGTCGAGGCAATTGACGGCTTTGGCCAGCAGGCGTGCGGTGGTCGTTTTACCGGTGCCGCGAGGTCCGCAGAAGAGATAGGCATGCCCGATCCGATTCAGGGCGATGGCATTTCTCAGCGTGTTGACCACATGTTCCTGACCGAAGAGGTCGTCCTCGGCGAAGGTCTGTGGCCGATACTTGCGGTAGAGCGATTGGGAATGGTTTGCGGAGCTGAGGGAGGGAATGGCATCCGAGCTGGCCGGTTCGGCCGCTGGTTTCCCGTCCAGTGCGTTCAGATTGAAAAGAGATGCGTCGCTCATGCACGTAAACCAATCTTCGGGAATTGGGGAAACAGAAACATCGCTGGAGCAGGTCGAGCCTGACAGAGACGACCATCAACGGGATCACCATGCCACGAGAAGCGGAGGCAAATGGCCCGATCATTCTCGGTCTGCAAGTTCGGCATCAACCCCACAAGTATACTTGTACGAACATGCGTTCCGCGACAACGGGTTGCTCGTACGTCAATCGCAAGGGGAATGATGGGCACACTCTATGTTGTCGCCACGCCGATCGGCAATCTGGCAGACATGTCACCACGCGCGGTCGAAATCCTTCGACAGGTCGATCTCATCGCAGCGGAAGATACGCGTCGCAGCGCAACACTGTTGCGGGCGTACGACATCGAAACGCCGATGATCAGCTACCACCAGCACAACCTGAAATCGCGCGAGAACCGGCTGCTCGTCGCGCTTGCCGAGGGCGACGTCGCACTCATAAGCGATGCGGGAACTCCTGGTATCGCCGATCCCGGGCGCGAGATCGTTGTCGCTGCGAGAGAAGCTGGTTTCACGATCGTGCCGATCGCCGGTCCGTCATCATTGGCGGCCGCGGTCAGCGCCTCGGGGCTGGTTGCCGGGCCGTTTCTGTTCCTTGGCTTTCTTCCGCGAGCGGGTGAGGAGCGTCGTGCCCAGATGGGGAAGGCGGTTGCACTCGGGTATCCGCTGGTGATCTTCGAGTCACCCGTGCGACTTTCCGAAACGCTTGCCGATCTCGAACGCGTGTTTGGGACGCGGGAAGCAATGGTCGCCCGTGAACTGTCCAAACTCCACGAGGAGCTGATTTTGGGAACCCTTGTCGAATTACGCGATCGCTTCGCGGATCGTGAGCCCAAAGGTGAGATCGTGATCGTGGTGGGAGCGGGAGCCGAGAAGTCGTCCCCCGAGATCGACGTGCGAGCCGTGATCCGCAACCTGCTTGCCGAGGGAATGAAACCAAGCCGGGTGGCGCGTGAAGCGGCGGCCCTCACCGGCATCGCGGGATCGGATGTCTATGCGCTCGTGCGGACGATTCAGGCGGAGATCGCCCAGACCTGACCAGACGGGAATCGTTAACGGCGTTCGAAGGCGAGCTTGCGGTGATTCATCCTGATGCTCTGCAATATCCCTGTGAGGATCATGAACGTCCAGAGTGACGACACCCCTGCGCTCACGAACGGGAGGGTGATCCCCGCCACGGGCATGATTCCGACATTCATGCCGATATTGAGAAAGGCCTGGAAGAAGAGCACGCCTGAGGTGCAGATGGCGATGCACTGCCCGAAGGAATCGCGGGACACCTCCGCGACCTTTATGCAGCGCCAAAGGAAGATGACCCAGGCTGTAAGCAGGGCGATCATGCCTATGAATCCAAACATGCCGCTGGCGTGAGCGAAAATGAAATCGGACTCGCGCACGCCAAGCAGGTTGAGCGTACTCTGCGTGCCACCCTGAATCCCCGAACCGAGCAATCCACCGGCTCCGATGCTGATTCTGGCCTGGATGATCTGATATCCACCGGCCTGGGGAGCGCTGCTCGGATCGTACGACAGGAGGATTCGTTCCCGCTGGTAATCCTGCAGCACGAAGACCCAGGCGAAATAAATCATCGCGGGCATGGCGACGAGCAGGGCGATCAAGTACCGCTTTCGCGTGCGTGCCACGATCAGCGCCGATCCCCACAGGGCGAGGTAGACCATTGTTTGCCCGAGATCCGGCCCGAGCAGGATCATTCCGGTCGGCAGGGCAACGATCAGCCCGGCAATGATGAAGTTTCCAAGGTCCTTCATGTTCTCCCCGCGCGACGAGATAAACGCCGACAGCGCAATGATCGTCGTGATCTTCGTGAACTCCGACGGCTGGATCGTGGTGAAGCCGAGGTTGATCCAGTTCTGGGCACCGGTACCCGCAACCGCGTATCCCAACGGGCTGAGTACGGCGAGCAGCGCGCCAATTCCGGCGGCGTACAAAATCCACGCTGCGGACTGCAGATATCGGTAGTCGATCGACGCGGCCATCAGCATCAACAAGACACCAATCGCGCTGAAAAATGCCTGCTTCGTGCCTTCGTTGTTGGACAGCAAGGGAGGAAGACCGACGGCGCTCCACACGGTGACGATGCCGAATGCGGTCAACACCAGCATCGTGATGAACATCATCGGATCGAAGTCCCGCCATTGGTCGCTCGCGGCGCTCGGCGCTTGAACAGACATACGTTGATTGCGGCTAAGAAGCATGCTTGGGCCTTTGCGATGACTGATCGTGCCCGGGTGTCAGGAAGCAGGGATTGTCTGCCAGTAATGTTCAGCGTGGACGTTCGCCGACTGCAATGATGCCACACCGATCGGTTCGTCACCCTTCGAGATCACAGGACCGGAACATCGTTCATAGTGATCCGGAAGACGCAGCCCAGCACCTCGGCAGCCCGCTTGCACATCAGCATCCGTGGCAGGAAGAGCTCGAAATAATGCATGACCGAGGCGATGCTCGTATCGATTGCAAGCTCCAGGGTGATGGTGAGTGCCTCATGGTCGACGCGCATGAAGGATGAGGTCGTGGCGTGATTCACCCGGTCGTGATCATCGAACGCAGCCGGATCGGTCACGCGCACGCGCGATCGATGAACGTCCGACTTGTCGGCGAGAATGACCGCCGCGGAGACCGGATCGACAGGTTCGCCGAGACGACCGTGGTCATCTCCATGCGATCCGATTGCTCCCATGATAACGACAATGTCTTCCGGTGCCATGCCCAGGCGGCGGAGGATCGTGTGGGCGAGCAAAGCACCAGTGGTGGCGTGACCATGCCGTGAAACGACATTTCCAATGTCGTGCAGGTAGCCGGCGGTCTCGGCGAGATCGAGATGGCGTTCGTCGTAGTCCAATTGCAGCAGGATGCTTCGCGCGATCTGTGCTACGAGGCCGATGTGGCGGAAGCCATGTTCGGTAAAGCCGAGCACGCCGAGATTGTGATTTGCTGCGGTGACAAACGTCTGGACTTCCGGATCTTCCCGCACGACTGAAGGTTCGATACTGGCATGGAGACGTTCCACTCCATTGGATCTCTGGGAGGTGTCGGTCGTGCCGTACTTGGGTTGGCCATTATGCGTTTGGACGACATCGCTCACCGTGGGGTTCTCCCTTGAAATAATGATGATTGGTGACCGCATTTAGCTGCACCGATTCCGGGAACATTATAGACTTCAGATGTTCCCACGATGAGTTTGCCCAACGACGAGCAACCGGGAGGGTGCAGATGTTTCCAATAAATGATTCACTCGATTCGATCCTCCTTGGCTGCTTCCTATTTGGACTGATCTTTACCGTGCTCTCGTTTGTGATCGGGGCTGCGGGCGTGGGGATGCATGCCGGTCACGGCGACGGCGGTGGTCACGACATATTCGGCAACGATGTTATTGGTGGTCTCCTCAATATTACGTCGATTCTCGCGTTCATTACCTGGTTCGGTGGGCTCGGCTATATGGCAAGAGAAGGCATTGGACTCGTCGCACCGATCGCGATCCTGATCGGGATTGGCGGCGGCTTCCTCGCCGCGTTCGCCGTCAGTTGGTTCATGGTCAAGGTCCTGAGGCCAGCGGGCACCGAACTCGACCCTGCCGACTATGAAACTGTCGGAGTGATTGCCAAGGTGACTTCTTCCATACGAGCCGGTGGGTATGGCGAGATCGTGTACGAACAAGGAGGGACTCGCCAGGTCGGAACGGCCAAAGGAGTCAATGATGAACCTATTGCGCGCGGTGCGGAAGTTATCGTTCTCCGCGTTGAGCGCGGCGCGGCAATTGTCGACACCGTCGAAAATCTCATGATGGACAAATATCCCGCCTGACGTGACAAGACATGTTCCGTTCATTCCACTCATTCCACAATCGGTTATCGATCATCGGTATCAACCTGCCAGGCGACAAGGGTATTTCGAATCTGGGCGCCGTGATCAACCACATTTACTAACGCACATCATTACAGGGGCTACGAGCCCTGCTGGATCATCTGGAGGAAAAATCGTGAGTTTCATCTCCCTCGTCATCGTTGTTGTTGCATTGGCAATTGCACTGTTGCTGATTCTGTCCCTTGCCGCTCGCCTGTATCGCAAGGTCGGTCCTAATCAGGCGCTGATCATCTACGGTTTCGGCGGCACGAAAGTCGTCAAGGGAAGTGGTCGCGTTGTATGGCCGATGGTTCAAACCAGCCGTGAGCTCTCGCTGGAACTCATGAGTTTCGACGTGGCCCCAACCCAAGACCTGTATACGAGCCAAGGGGTCGCGGTCAACGTCGAAGCCGTCGCCCAGATCAAGGTGAAATCCGATCCGGTCAGCATTCTGACATCGTCCGAGCAATTCCTTTCGAAGAACCAGCCTGACCGCGAGAACCTCATCCGCCTCGTCATGGAAGGGCACCTTCGAGGTATCGTCGGCCAATTGACGGTCGAGCAGATCGTCAAGGAACCGGAGATGGTTGCCGATCGCATGCGAGCCAACGTCGCGGACGATACGGCGAAAATGGGTCTCGAAGTTATTTCCTTCACGATCAGGGAAGTACGGGATGGCAATGATTACATCCTGAACATGGGCAAGCCGGACGTGGCGGCCGTTCGTCGGCAGGCCGAGATCGCAACCGCCGAGGCCGAGCGGGATATCGCGATTCGGCGGGCACAAGCGATGCGAGAATCGAAGATCGCCGAAGCCGCTGCGCAGCAGGAGCGAGTGACCGCGGAATCCATCAGTCAGACGAAACAGGCGGAGGCCGTCCGCGACCTCGAGTTGAAACGGGCGGAATACGAGCGCTCGGTCCAGGAGCAGCGGGCGCAGGCGGACAAGGCGTACGAGATCCAGGCCAACATTCAGCAGCAGCGAATCGTCGAAGAGCTGGTGCGTGTCGATCGGGTCCGGAAGGAAGGCGAGATAGCTGTCCAGGAAGCCGAAATCCTGCGCCGCGAGAAGGAGCTGGTTGCGACGGTCCAGCGTGCGGCCGAGGCTGAGCGCACGCGAATCGAGACACTTGCTGCGGCCGAGCGGCAAAAGGAAGTGCTGCGGGCATCCGGTCGAGCCGAGGCGACTCGCCTCGAAGGTGAGGCACAGGCCAACATCATTCGCATTCGGGGTATGGCCGAAGCGGAGATCATCGAGGCGAAGGGCCATGCCGAGGCTACTGCCTTGAAGGTACGCGCAGGTGCCTATCAGGATTACAACCAGGCTGCTGTTCTCGATCGGTTGCTGAGCGAGTTGCCAGCAGTTGTCCGGGCCGCCGCCGAGCCACTCAACAATGTGGATCGGATCACGGTCATCTCGACGGGCGCCGATGGCGTGAATGGCGGAACGGGTGTCAACCGGATCACGAACGATCTGAGTGCGCTTGTCGCGCAGGTTCCCGCACTTGTGGAGTCGCTGACGGGAGTCAATCTTCAGGATCTGCTGAAGCATGTCCCGACGGCCAACAACCAGTACACCGAAAGGGAGGTACCGGTGGCGCGAAAGCCGGGTACGAACAATCCAGTTGTCGAGCGGGTCGATGTCGAGCCGATTACATCGGATACGTCGATGATTCAGTCGGTACCGGTTCCGACCTCGGTTGATAGTTCCAACGGAAGCGCTGACAACACATAGTCGCTAAGGGAGCGGGTTTGTTGTCGCACGTAGAACGCAGAGGGTCGCCCATGCGACCCTCTGCGTTCTGCTTTGGTTCGGCAGTCTCTTCTATGAGATGAGGCGCGGCGCGTGCTATTCTTCACTACAGTCTGGACGTCGATATCTGCTATCACGCCCCAAAATTGTTCCGTACATATGCACTGTCGCGACTCCGTTTGAATGAGGCTCATACGTTTATGGACAATGATTTTTTGACACCAATTCCCGGTGGTGACGCGCAACGAATCCGGGTTGACGCGATCGGAGAACCCGGCGGTCGCCGGTTCCGATTGATCGCAGCTGTCTCCGGTGAAACTCACATTCTCTGGATGGAAAAGCAACAACTGCAGGCACTCGGGCTTGCAATCGAGCAGATGCTCGAGCAATTGCCGGATCGATCGAATCTTTTCGAAAGTACCGAAGTGCCGATCGAACTCGACGACACGACGCGCAATCAGTTTCGGGTCGGCAGGATGGAACTGGGGTTCGATATCACTTCCGACCGCATCATCATTTCCGCTCACGACGTGCAGCAGGAAGAGTCCGAGCAGTTTCCGTCCCTGAACGTGCGGGTCACTCGCAATCAGGCGCTTGAAATCAGTACCGATGCTGCGCTCGTCGTTTCCGCAGGTCGACCGAGATGCCCGATGTGCGGATCACTGATGGCCCCTGGTGAGCCGCATGTTTGTCCTGAACAGAATGGCCACCTTCCACTACCGCTCGACGGAGACGAATTCCTGGTTTGACCGGGAACGTCACCTGTCGGGTAAGGGACGGGTTGACAATGCAGACGCGTCAGTCGTAATATGTCTTCACTGGGTGTTTGCCCGGTCTGATAAGGAACACGATTTTGTCCACTTCCCGTCGCTATGCCATAATTAGCCTCGTACTTATTGAGCTCCCAGTAGGGAGCCTTTGGCATGCGGGAGGACAGCACATCTGGTAATCACCAGAAACACGGAAGACAAGATTGCTGGCCTCCCACCCGGGAGGTTTTTTTGTTGCCCGGCCGATGCGTCACGATCGACGACAGGATCACCTGCTCGAGTCGAGTTCACTCCATCGATTGTGAATGACACGCATCATTCGGGATCGGCGAGTGATTGTGCAGAGACGGCACAGTCATATGGAAACTCGGTCAGACCGGTTTGAAACGCAACGTTCCCGATCGGTGATCGGGGCAGGATGGAAACGGAGCACCAACATGGTCGTCGCAGAATCTCGAGCGGAGGCAGCGTTCACTGCCGAAGAATCCAAACTCGAAGCAGTGAAGGCAGGCATTCCTTCCGCACAGTCGGAAATTCTCTCCGGAGCGCAGATCACCTGCCGCAGCCTGGAGCTGGAGGGTGTCACGACGTTGTTCGGATATCCGGGCGGTGCGGTCATCCCTCTCTATGATGCAATCGCATCGGCGAAGTTTCACCATGTGCTCGTTCGTTTCGAGCAATGGGCGGCATTGGCGGCCCAATCCTATGCGCGAGTCACCGGTGACGTCGGCGTCTGCATCGTTACGTCCGGTCCGGGCGCGACCAATATCGTTACTGCCCTCGCTGATGCGCACCTGGATTCCATCCCCATGGTTGCCATCACCGGGCAGGTCGGTCAGAGCCTGATCGGTCGCGATGGTTTTCAGGAAGTCGATATTACCGGGATCACGCTACCCGTCACCAAGCACAATTACCTTGTGCGACGTGCCGAGGATATTGCACCGACGATCAAGGAGGCGTTCTACCTCGCGCGCTCCGGCCGGCCAGGCCCGGTGCTTGTGGATATTCCCAAGGACGTGTTCGTTTCCAAGGTGCCATTTCATTACCCCACAACAACCGGTCGGCGGAGTTATCAGCCCAACGTCGTACCCAACATGCGGCAGGTTCGGCTCGCATCCGATCTGATCGCTTCTTCGAAAAAGCCGCTGATCATGGCCGGGCATGGGATCATCCTCAGCAAGGCACGCGAGGAATTTCAGGAGTTTGCCGAGAAAACCGGAATTCCGGTGATCTACACGTTGTTGGGACTGGGCGCGATGGATGAGGCTCACCCGTTGTCGCTGGGCATGATGGGCATGCATGGCCATCGTCATGTCAATAGCGCACTAGAAGAAGCCGATCTTCTGATCAATATCGGCGCCCGGTTCGACGATCGCGCCACGGGACGGCTGAGCGGGTTTGCCACGAACGCGAAGATTATCCATGTCGACATCGATCCCGCCGAGATCGGCAAGAACGTCAAGACCGATGTGCCGGTGGTCGGTGATGCGAAGGAAGCGTTGAAACTCCTGGTGAAGGAGGTCGAGCAACGAACTCACACGGATTGGATGAACTGGATCGATGGGCAGCGTAACCGGGTCCTGGCTGCGGCGCTCGATGACCTGCCGGAATCTCCCGAGCCGTATGCCATCATCAAGGCGATTGCCGAGGTGACCGATCACGAGGCGATCGTGACGACCGATGTCGGCCAGCATCAGATGTGGGCGGCGCAGCACATGGGTATTCGGCACGGAGAACGGTGGGTCACATCCGGTGGTCTCGGCACCATGGGTTTCGGTTTGCCGTCCGCCATCGGCGCGAAGATGGGTCGCCCCGATCTGGAAGTGTGGGCGATCATCGGTGATGGTGGCTTCCAGATGTCGTCGAACGAACTGGCGACCACTGTCCAAGAAGGTCTCGACATCAACATCGCAATCATCAACAACGGATACCTTGGTATGGTTCGGCAGTGGCAGGATCTCTTCCACGATCACAATTACTCCGAGGTTCGGATCAGTTCGCCTGATTTCGTCAAGCTGGCCGAAGCGTATGGAGCAACCGGTATTCGGGTGACCAGGACCGACGAGATCTATCCGGCGATTGCTCGTGCGAGATCGATCAAGGGGCCAGTGGTCGTCGAATTCGTGGTGGAACCCGAGGCCAACGTCTATCCGATGGTTCCAGCCGGTTCGAGCAATTCAGAGATGGTGCACGACCCGCGATGGACGTCCGAGGAGGATGTGTGAACATGAAACGGACTCATACACTGGTTGTGCTGGTCGAAGACCAGCCCGGCGTCCTCAATCGTGTCGTGTCGCTGATGCGTCGCCGAAATTTTAATATCGATTCGATCGCGGTTGGTCATAGCGAACAGCCCGGGTTCTCCCGGATGACACTGTTGGTCACCGGAGAAGACCATGAGGTCGAACAGGCTGGCAAGCAGCTTTACAAGCTGCTGGAAGTCATCAAGGTGACCGATCTGTCGGTCGACGAGGCGATTACCCGCGAGATGGTGTTGGTCAAGGTTGCTGCGAAGGGCGGTCAACGGGCCGAGATCATGCAGATTGCCGAGGTCTATGGCGCCCGAATCCTCGATGCCATGCCAAGTTCGCTTATGATCGAGGCAACCGGGACCGAAGACCAGATAGAATCGTTCCTCGGAATGATGCGCATTTTCGGGATTCGTGAGATGGTACGCGGTGGCAAGATCGCCATGGCGCGTGCGTCCGGAACGAAGTCTCAGGGCCGAATCGACCGGATCAACGATGACCGTTTCGCGGTTGCCGACTAACCCAACATTGACGATGTGAAGGAAGCGCAAGCTTCCTTCCCTCTTCGTGACCACCGGACAATCGTCCGGCGAACGTATCGTGATGATCACGAGCGTGTTTTTCGAGCGATTGCGGTCGCTTCAGGAGGTTCTTCATGCCTGCGGTCATCTATTATGAGAACGACGCGACGCTTGCCCCACTTCAGGACAAGACGATCGCCATCATTGGCTACGGTGCGCAAGGTCATGCCCATGCACTCAACCTGCGCGATTCCGGACTGAACGTGGTCGTTGGTCTTCACGAGGGCAGCAAGAGCCGGGAAAAGGCAGCGGCTCAGGGTCTGCGCGTCGCGTCGGTCTCGGATGCCGCCGCCGAGGCAGACGTGATCATGTTGCTCGTCCCGGATCATCTGCAGAAGGCTATCTATGAAGAGTCCATCAAGCCAAATCTGACTGCTGGCAAGATGCTGATGTTCGCGCACGGTTTCGCCATCCACTTTGGGCAGATCGAGCCGCCGACCGACGTCGACGTCACGATGATCGCCCCGAAGTCGCCAGGCTCGCGAGTTCGCGAGCTCTACGAAGAGGGGATCGGAGTTCCGGCACTGATCGCGGTGTACCAGGATCCGACCGGCAATGCCCATGAATATGCACTTGCCTACGCCAGAGGCATTGGCTCGCTCAGTGCCGGCGTCCTCCAGACGACATTCAAGGAAGAGACCGAGACCGATCTCTTCGGTGAGCAGGCCGTGCTCTGTGGCGGGGTCTCCGCACTCATCACGGCTGGCTTCGAGACTCTTGTCGAGGCCGGATACGAGCCGGAGAGCGCCTACTTCGAGTGCCTGCACGAGATGAAGCTGATCGTGGACCTCATCTATGAAGGTGGTCTTACGCTCATGCGCGAGGTGATCTCCGATACCGCCGAGTATGGCGATTACTATGCCGGCACGCAGATCATCACGGCGCAGGTCAAGGATTCGATGAAGCAGTTGCTGACCCGTATCCAGGACGGCGATTTCGCCCGCGAATGGATTCAGGAAAACGAGAATGGCCGGCCGAACTTCCTGTCACTGCGACAGAAGGCGAACGACCACGAGATCGAGCGCGTTGGCGCCGAATTGCGCGGCATGATGCCATTCCTCAAGAGCGGAAAGGCCGCCCGCGCGGCGGCCCAGGCCGCCCAGGTTCAAATCGCACAATAGCGTATCGATCAACAGGAAAGAAGAGTCATCATGACAGACCGGGAAGGCAACGTAGAGAGCGAACGCTCTCGTGTCATCGTCTTCGATACGACCCTGCGAGATGGCGAGCAATCGCCAGGGGCAACGCTCACGGCTGACGAGAAGCTCGAGGTTGCCGACGCACTTGTGGCACTCAAGGTAGACGTCATCGAGGCGGGCTTCCCGGCCGCGTCTCCCGGCGATTTCGAAGCAGTACGGGCGATCGCGAAGCGCGCCCGGGGCGTCACGATTGCCGGCCTGGCACGCACCGTTCCGGGCGATATCGAGCGCGTGGCGCAGGCGGTCAAGCCGGCGGATCAGCCTCGTATCCATACGTTTATCGCGACCTCGGACATTCATCTGAAGCACAAGCTGCGGATGACACGGGAGCAGGTGCTAGCCCGGGTCCAGGAAAGCGTGACGTTTGCCAAGAGTTTCCTCAGCGATGTCGAATTCTCCTGCGAAGACGCCACTCGGACCGACCCCGCGTTCCTGGTTCAGGTCTTTCAGACCGCGATCGCAGCCGGTGCAACCACGATCAACGTTCCGGACACCGTGGGGTATACGACACCAGGCGAGTTCGTGTCGCTGATCGAGTACCTGCGGGCGAATGTGCCAAACATCGATGACGCGATCATCTCCGTGCATTGCCACGACGATCTTGGAATGGCGACTGCCAATACGTTGGCGGCGGTGGGCGCTGGCGCTCGCCAGGTCGAGGTGACCATGAACGGGATCGGAGAGCGCGCAGGCAACACCTCGCTCGAAGAGGTCGTCATGGCGCTGCAGACGCGAGGCAACCAGTTTGGCAATGTCCAGACGCGGATCGATACCCAGCGGCTGGTTCCGACCAGTCGCCTGGTGAGTTCGCTGACAGGCGTCGCGGTGCAGGTGAACAAGGCGATCGTCGGTGCAAACGCGTTCGCACACGAAGCTGGTATTCATCAGGACGGGGTCCTCAAGGAGCGAACGACGTACGAGATCATGGACCCGGCCGATGTCGGCTGGGACGGTGCCAAGCTCGTACTGGGCAAGCATTCCGGTCGTGCCGGGTTTCGGCATGCGCTGGATGAACTCGGATTGAAGCTCGGGGCCGACAAGGTCGACGAGGTCTACAAGCGCTTCCTGGAACTGGCCGACCGCAAGAAGAACATCTCCGGAGCAGATATCGCCGCGATCGTCGCCGATCAGACACAGGCCGAGGGTTCACCGTTTCATCTCGAGCGCTGGAACGCGAACATCGGCAGTGGCGGTGCCGCTACCGCGAGCGTGGTCATCCAGCGCAAGGGCGTCGAGAACTCCGGAGACGCGGAAGGAAATGGCCCGGTCGACGCGTTGATGAAGGCCATCGACGCCGCCGTCGGGATCGAAAACGAGCTGATCTACTTCAATGTCGGCGCCGTGACGCCAGGCGAAGATGCTCAGGGACAGGTGCATGTTCGGATCAAGGTAAAGGGTGAGATGTACACCGGACACGGTCTCGCGACCGACATCGTGGAGGCGAGCGCGCGGGCATATCTTGCGTCGCTCAGTCAGGTCCTCATCTCGAAGCCCGATACCGTGTTGATGGGGTCATCCACCTCTCGCTGGAGTTAATCGATCGTGACATCGTCCACTGACAATCCCATTATCCCGTTCCCTTCGATTGCTCCCGGCGAGGAAGATCTGGAGGTCTGGCAACGGGCAAGCGTGGTCCAAAGCTTCAATCACGGTTCTCGCCAGGCCATCCCACTGGCAGCTCAGCAGATCGATGTCGCACATCGCGTCATCGCGATCCACGATCTCAAGGCCGAGCGCGTGCTCGATCTGGGATCTGGCGACGGATACGCGGCTGCCCAGATCGTCGAGCGGCACCCGGTTAATCACGTTGTGCTGGTGGACTTCTCGAAGCCGATGCTCGAGGAAGCGAAAACGCATTTCGCTGGTGCTCCCTTTCCAGTGGCATTCGTCGAGGGTGACCTGCGCTCTGATGACTGGGTCGCTGAGGTCACCGAGAAGAGGCCCTACGACTTGGTCATCTCGCGATATGCCCTCCACCATGTTGCCGATGAGCGGAAAGAAGAGCTTTACCGGAAGGTATTCGCTTTCCTGCGACCGGGCGGCGTATTCCTGAACATCGAACATGTCGCCTCGCCGACTGATTCCCTGCATGAGGCGTTCGAGCGGCTCATGATCGAAGGACTTGTTCGTCAGCAGGCAACGGAAGAAACTCGTCAGGAGATCGTCACGTCGTTCCGAGCCCGTCAGGACAAGGATGTCAACATCCTGGCGCCGCTTGACGTGCAGCTTGGCTGGTTGCGCGAGATCGGGTTCGTGGATGTCGATGTCGTCTTCAAACTCTTCGAATTGTCGGTGTTCACTGGCCGCAAACCGGAGTAGACCATTCACTGTTCCTTGCTCGGTTCAGACTTCGAACACGTCGACCGGGATTCGTTCGTGCAGGTACATGGAGGCGAGACGTGGTTTTCGAGCCGCAGACATTATCCGAGAAGCTTTGGGACTCACATATCGTTCGATCGGCGGTCGATGAGCCCGATCTTCTGTATATCGATCTGCATCTGATCCACGAAGTCACGTCTCCGCAAGCCTTCGATGGCCTTCGGCTCGCGGGCAGAGGTGTCCGCCGCCGCGACCTGACCATCGCAACGGCCGATCACAATGTGCCGACGATCGGAATCGGCCTGCCAATTGCCGATCCCATATCTGCGACTCAGGTTCGAAAGCTTTCCGAGAACTGCGCGGAGTTCGGGATTCGCCTGCATCCGATGGGTGATCCGGGGCAAGGCATCGTGCATGTCATCGGTCCCGAGATGGGCTTGTCCCAGCCGGGCATGACGATCGTGTGCGGTGACAGTCATACGTCAACGCACGGTGCGTTTGGGGCGCTCGCCTTCGGTATCGGTACGAGTGAGGTCGAGCACGTTCTCGCGACGCAATCCTTGCCGCAAAATCGACCCGCGACGATGTCGATCACCGTGGACGGGACGCTTCAAGATGGCGTCACGGCCAAGGATGTCATCCTCGCGATCATCGGTCGTATCGGTACAGGGGGTGGTGCAGGTTCGATCGTCGAGTATCGCGGATCGGTGATCCGGGATCTCTCGATGGAAGGCCGGATGACCGTCTGCAACATGTCGATCGAGGGCGGCGCGAAGGCGGGCATGATTGCTCCCGATGACACCACGTTTGCCTATCTCGAAGATCGACCATTCGCGCCCAAGGGCAAGGAATGGGAGCTTGCTCTCGATGCATGGCGAGCATTGCCGACGGACGAGGGAGCAACCTTCGGGACGGAGATCGCGATCGATGGCAATGCCATCACCCCTCATGTGTCGTGGGGTACCAATCCAGGCCAGGTCGTTCCGATCGATTCGGTGGTTCCCGATCCGTCGTCGTTCGCAACGCAGCTCGATCGAGATGCCGCACAGCGGGCGCTTCGCTACATGAATCTCGAGCCTGGCACCCGCATGCGAGACATCATGGTTGATACCGTATTCATCGGGTCCTGCACGAACAGCCGGATCGAAGATCTGCGCGCGGCTGCCCAGATTGTCGACGGCCGCATGATCGCGTCGTCGGTTCGCGGATTGGTGGTGCCTGGCTCGATGCGGATCAAGGCTCAGGCCGAACGTGAAGGTCTCGACCGCATCTTCGAAGCGGCTGGTTTTGAATGGCGCAACGCTGGATGCTCGATGTGTCTTGGAATGAACCCCGACCAGATCAAGCCGGGCGAACGGTGCGCCTCGACCAGCAATCGCAATTTCGAAGGACGCCAGGGCAAGGGCGGGCGGACGCATCTTGTCTCGCCTCAAGTCGCGGCGGCAACGGCAATTGCCGGATTCTTCGCGACCCCCACCGATCTCTAAGCACGCAAAAGGAGAACACCTTGGAGCCTGTCAAGAAGATCGAGGGGCGAATCGTTCCCCTCGATCGCAGCGATGTCGATACCGACCAGATCATTCCCGCGGTCTACCTCAAGCGAGTTGAGCGGACTGGGTTCGGTGAGGGCCTGTTCGCTGCCTGGCGCGAATCCGATCCGGGTTTCGTGTTGAATCGGCCGGAGTTCGAAGGTGGCAAGGTGCTTATCGCCGGTCCGAACTTTGGGACGGGATCGTCTCGCGAGCATGCCGTGTGGGCGTTGATGGACTATGGCTTTCAGGCGGTGATCTCTCCCAAGTTTGGAGACATCTTCAAGAACAACGCGACCAAATCCGGCCTTGTTCCTGTGACGGTTGACCCCGAGTTCGGTGCGCAACTGCTGGAAGCTGCTGCCGAGCAGCCATTCCTCGAAGTAATCGTGGATATCGAGACCCGAACCGTCTCGGCTCCCAGCCTGGGGTTATCCGCGTCGTTTCCGATGGATGATTTCACCCGGCACCGGTTGATGAACGGACTGGACGATATCGGCATCACCCTTCAGCACGGAGAAGACGTTGACGCCTACGAGCAGCGGCGACCTTCCTGGCTGCCGACGATTACCCCTCTCGGCAGCACCGACAACTGATCGCGGCGACTACATCGCTCTTGGGTCGCTGGTCGAGTCTGCGATATGCGCCTCGCCGATGGTCGCGACAGAACTGAATTCATGGTCTGACGCCAGTAGAAGGATTGATTCTCGATGACGCAAACTGCTCTGACGTATCGTATTGCCGTGTTTTCCGGTGACGGTGTTGGACCGGAGGTCATGGCACAGGCGCGGCGCGTGCTGGCAGCAGTTGGTCAACGGTCTGGCTCTCGCTTTGTGTTCGAGGACTTGCTGATCGGTGGAATCGCGATCGACTCTTATGGGACTGCCCTGCGAGATGAGGATGTCGAAACCGCGCGGGCGTCCGACGCCATCCTGCTCGGTGCTGTCGGCGGTCCAAAGTGGGACAATCCAACCTCCTCGGTCAGGCCGGAACAGGGATTGCTGAAGATCCGAAAGTCGCTCGGCCTGTATGCCAACTTGCGGCCGGTGACGGTGCATCCATCGCTCATGGAGGCGTCACCGATCAAGGCTGATCGCTTGCATGGGACCGATCTTGTTGTCGTTCGGGAACTCACCGGGGGACTGTATTTCGGCGAACCCTCGAAGCAGTGGATCGAAAATGGGGAACGCGTTGCGGTCGATACGCTGATCTACCGCGAGCACGAGGTGGTGCGTGTGGTCCGACTTGCATTTGAGATGGCGAGCAATCGAAAGGGCAAGGTAACCAGCGTCGACAAGGCGAATGTGCTTTCCTCGTCCCGACTCTGGCGGGCGATCGTGACCGAAATATCCGCTGATTTTCCGAACGTCACGCTCGAACACATCCTCGTCGACGCGATGACGATGAAGCTGATCCAGTCTCCGGCATCGTATGACGTGATCGTGACGGAGAATATGTTCGGGGACATCCTGACCGACGAGGCCTCTGTCCTGAGTGGTTCGCTTGGACTTTTGCCCTCTGCCAGCATCGGGGCGGCCGACGCCGGCGGCAAGGTGCTCGCTCTCTACGAACCCATCCATGGCACCGCACCGGATATCGCGGGGCAGGGCAAGGCGAATCCCGCCGGCATGATCCTCTCCGCAGCGATGCTCCTGCGGACGTCGCTGGGTCTTGATGCTCAGGCAGATGATGTCGAACGGGCAGTAGCGGAGACCATCGATGCAGGGATTCGCACGTTCGATCTCGGCGGCACAACCTCGACGGTTGAGTTTGGTGACGCAGTTGTCGCTCGCCTCATCTAGAACCGTGAAATCGGCTGATTGTGAAACACCCTCTCAGACGGAAATGCCGTCTGAGAGGGTGTTTTGTGACTGGCATGGTGATGATTCGTGGCGATTGGTGTGGTTGCAGAGGGCGAATTCGGGCGAAAGGCTGATTCGATGAATGGGGCTCAGCCGCTCCCGCGACCAGAATCCATATCCGAATCAGATTCGGCATCCGCTCCGGCCGGATCGTGCTGGGAAGACGCTGTACCGATGCCGGGACTGGTCACGAATGGTGTCGGCGCCGTGGCGGTTCCGAGCGGCAAGCGCTGAAATTCCACCAGTGGCGGATAGGTTTCGTCAGTCGATATCGTCACCACGTCGATGTCTGTTACCTCGAAGGTTCCAAACACCGTATCTTTCCACGGTGCGAGTTTCGACGGCAGATCTTCGATTGGGGCGTGCTCGATGTAATGGCCGATCGTGACATGGGGCAGATACGGATAGCGGGTATTGGGCGGAATGAGGGTGATGTCGAAGAGTCGACGTTGGATTCGCGAGAGCGACGCTCCATCCTCGATCCCCAAAAATGGTGCGTCCAGGAACGAGTTCAGACCAACAACGTTCACGATGAATCGCGGAGATTCGGCGATCGGAATTCGGGCGACGCTGCAGAATTCTTCCAGACGCGGCAAATTGATCTCGTCTCGCGCCTTGGGCATTGTGCTGACGAATCCAAGCTCCTGAATGGGAATGTGCAGGAATCCATCCGGATGCAGACGCACGAAGGGATAGTCATGAAGGACATCCCTGACGCGCTCAAATTCGTCGTTCAGTCCTTCTCGAGGAACGCGCACGCAACAGATAGCGAACGGCGATGCTCCAGCTCGCCAATAGTCCGTATCGTGACGCCCATCCTCAACGAACGGGGCCGTCTGAAAGTTGTCCCAAACGCGATGATAGGCGTCGAGCTGTTCGACCGGAATATCGGGAAGCCATGAAAGTGGATGACGCAATCTTCTGCGCCAAACCTTGAACGAGACACCCATTTTGGGGCGCCCGTCGTTCCCGCTCACCCTATTCAACGGCCTTGACGGTCAAGGATATCTGCCCACCGGGTGTCTGGACAATCGTCCGATCGCCGACCTTCTTGCCAATCAGGGCACGCCCGATCGGCGATTCGTTGGAGATCATGCCTTCGGTCGGCTTGGCCTCGATCGCACCCACGATCTTGTACTGCTCGTCTTCCCCGTCGAAGTCGACTGTGACCAAACTGCCGACGCGGACGATACCGGAGCCATCGTGACCACTGTTGGCATCCAGGACCTTGACATTGCGCAGCATGCCTTCGAGTTCCGCGATTCGCTTCTCGATCATCGCCTGGTCCTGGCGCGCCGCGTCATAGGCGGCGTTCTCGCGGAGGTCGCCATGCGATCGCGCCTCAGCGACTGCGGCGATGATATTTGGCCTCTTGATTTCCACGAGTTCGAGCAATTCGGCAGAGAGCCGGGCGAAGCCCTCCTGTGTAACTTCGACCTTCTTCGTATCCATGCTATTCTCTCCTCCTCGATGGTCACGGCGCTGAGAGCGCTGCACCGATCCTCGCGTCAACGCACTGCAGACAGCGCGTACGACAGCACTTTTGGCGCGTATACAGTCGTTCCGGGCAGCCATTATTGTGGCGTACCCGGTACTCGTTCCATGATGGTCATTGGTCGCCGCAGAACACGCCGCGCTGATGCGGGTACGTCACGACGTCGCCGATGGTTGAATTCCGACGATGAATAAGAGACCTTACTCCACTTCGAAGGTTGCTTCAATCTCCACGGCGATCTGATTCGGCAAAGAGACGAATCCAACCGCCGATCGCGTATGCCTTCCCGCGTCCCCCAGAACCTCCACGAGCAGGTCCGAGCAGCCATTGATGACGTGGGGATGACCACCAAAATCCGGAGCACTGTTTACCATGCCGAGGAGCTTGATCGTCTTCGTGATCCGGTCGAGTGAGCCAAGCGCTGCCTGGGCGGTGGCCAGAATTTGCAATCCCACACTACGCGCCGCCAGATAGGCGTCCTCGACGCTTACTTCGGTATCGACCTTGCCGTTCGGCAGGTCTGCAGCCGGTCCGGTTCCGCTGATGAACAGCAGGTTGCCGGTCCGTTGGAAGCGAACATAATTTGCAGCAGGTTTGATCGGTTCCGGGAGAGTGATTCCGAGTTCGATGAGTCGTTGTTCTGCAGTCATGGGTGCTCCGGCCTTTCGGAATCGGTGTAGTTATCGTTTGCCCAGCTCGCCGGAGATACGGTCGATGGCGTTCGTCAGGGCGTCGTCGCTGGTGGCGAACGAGAGGCGGAAATGACCGGTTGCGCTGTCGCCGAATGCCGAACCGGGTACCACCGCGACGTGTGCTTCCCGGAGCAACCGGTCAGCGAGCGCAACGTCATCCATACCACTCTCCCGAGCATCGACAAGCGCATAGAACGCACCTTCGACGGGGTGCACCTTCAGGCCCCTGACCTGGTTCAGCCCATCGGTGATCAGTTGCCGTCGTCGATCCCAGTGCGTGACCATCTCCGTGATGGCCGTTTGATCGCCGGTCAGGGCGACGACGGCGCCCGCCTGCGCAAACGACGTGGCACACGTCACAGCGTGGCTATGCACCTTGGCGATCTCCGAAATCAGCTCCGGAGGACCGGCGACGTATCCGATCCGCCATCCTGTCATCGCGTAGGCCTTGGAGAGCCCGTTGAAGGTCAGCGTGCGTTCAGCCATGCCGGGAAGGGTGGCAATACTCGTATGGACCTGGGTGCCATAGAGAATTTTCTCGTAAATCTCGTCCGTCCACACGAGGATGTCGTGGTCATTGGCAAACGCGGCAACGGCAGCGAGTTCCCCAGAAGTCATGACACGCCCGGTCGGGTTGTTCGGCGAGTTGAGCAGTATTGCGCGGGTGCCAGGGGTAAAATACGCTTCGAGGGTGTCACGCGTAATCGTGAAGTTATCGTCCGGATCGAGGCCGACATGGATCGCGCGACCTCCAGCAAGCTCGATCATCGGAACGTACGAGACCCAGGCGGGTTCGAGGATCATCACATCGACTCCCGGTTCGACGAGCGCCATGGCAGTCTCGAACAGGGCGGCCTTACCTCCCGGTGTGACAAGGATACCGCCAGCGGGATCTGACTCGATGCCATTGTCGGTTTTCAGCTTCACGGAAATCGCCTTGCGCAGGGCAGGGGTTCCCGCGCTGGCGACATAATGCGTATCACCAGCGTTCATCGCCTCGATCGCGGCGTCTCGGATATGCTGCGGAGTGATGAAATCAGGATCGCCGCCGCCAAGATCTATGACGTCGATTCCCTGTGTCTTCAGCAGGCGTGCCTTGTCTGACACTGCGATCGTGGGTGAAGGTGCAGCATCGCGTACTCGCTTCGCGAGATATTGATCGTAGGTATGCCGGAGCGCCACGTCACCAGTCCTCTCAGTCGAATGCAATTGATCTAATGTTTTTCTGAAAGATGCGTCCTCGAGACGAAACTCTTCCTTCAGCGCTTGCTCCAGAGATTCTATCGCGTGAGGCTGGTCGGCGGGTGTTTTAGCTCGAACCGTTTCGGTTGGATGCCAAGCCGGAATGTTCGCAGAATCGATCGAACGGCCCGTGGATGGAGATCGTTTCGAGCGGTCAAGTCTGGCCCCGTAACGGGCATTCACCATGCATCCCCGATTTTTTCAATTCGTCAGTTCGAGCGAATGGTCGGCAGGGCAAATCGATGATAAATGCCGCATTACCTGGTGCGCACCGTTCTTCATTGACATGTCCATCAACCCGTGTGGGTTCTCGGACATCGCGGCGAACCCGCACCGAGCGCAGCGAGATCGGGTAACCTGCGAGGAGGTCGCCATCGGGATCAAGATGGATGAATGAATGTCCGTCTGAGTGAGGAGGATTCGTGAACAAACCGATGAATCGCGGGAAGCGTGCATGGAGCGGCGTAATCACAATCGCGATCGTGTTGATGTTGGCGAGCATGTCACGTCCGGCGTTCGCACAAACCGGGTCGAACACCGAGTATGCGCTTGCCGACAAGAGCGTGGTCGAATGGTTCGATCCATGGCAGGTCGACGAACGAACCAGCGGCTACAGCCACGATGCCGCTGGTGATGTCGTCACGCTGTTGAATGGTGACAACCGGTTCACCCTGACAACCTATCCGGGAATCGTGACACCTGTCGAAGGCAGGGATGCCCTGTTGGATCAATATCAGAAGACCCGTGACCAGGTCGTAACTGTCGATGCCGGAGAATCCGGTTCTATAGCAATGAGTTCGCTGGTGTTTGCCGATACGACCGGCGCGATCCGGGCAAGCTACAGTTCCTGGTCACTGAGTGCGGACGGGCGCACGCTTATTGGCGCGGAGGTGGTTTCCCCCATCGGCGATATCGAAACGGCATTGAGTGATGCTCAGGCCGGGATCACGATCGACGGTGTGGCGGTACTTGCTGATGCAGACTCCGCTGCAATCAGCAAGGAGATGGCCGGAGCGGAATCATCCGGAGCCACGGCCGCCCCCGCTGTAAAAACCACGAACCCGGGCGGGAGCACTGAGGAGCTCGATCCAGTATTTGTCGAAGCCGGATTGCTTACCGACGAGTCCTACAAGAGTCCTCAATTCGGCTATGCCGTCGACTGGACCTCTCCATGGGTTTTGAATCCGGATGATACCGAAGCCGTCATCTCGAACACCAGTTCAGTGACCGATGCCCTGTACATCGCTATCGGCGGACCTTCTTATTCATTGCTTGCCATTGCCGGAGTTGAATCAGGTGGTTCGCGGCCCGCCGATCTGACAGCTATCTGGGCGTCGCAGGAATTTCTCGACCAATACTCCGGTGCCGGCACAACGGTTCTGCTCGAAGATAGCGCGAAAGCGGGAGGGGCAGTTGTCACGATTGGTCCACTTCAGTCTGACGAGAGCAGCAATGTGGTCACGGTTCGCGAGCTTGTCTCTCTCGACGGCGGAACGACGTTCGTGTTCCTGACGCTGATTATTCCGGTCGAAGAGTTCGCCACCGTATACGACAGCGTGCAGAGCGACGTCATGCTGAATGGAAAATCGGCCATGGGGTTCTTCAGCAGGAACGAGATCGTTGCCGCCCTGCCGTAACATCGGTGCGTGAAAGTCTCCGATCGGAAAAACCACTCACCGGTAGGAATCCGCGTTCGTGGAATAATGGGAACTACAAACATCGCTCCGTCGTCTTGCTCGTGTACCTGTTTCCAGGGACGGGACAGAACCAACGCCTTGGCAAGCGCGCCGAAAATCGGTTTTCGGCGCGATATTCCTTAGAACGATCCGGAGTCAGGATCAGCGCATGTGGAGGGGACCGATGCGAAATTCGTGGCCGACAAGTCTGTTCAGAATGATGGCGGTATTGCTGTGTGGATTGACAGGCCTTGTACCCATCCTGGGTCAGGAGGCTGCTGGAGCACCGGTGGCGGCAAACGCTCAGACGGATGGTCTCGTCGACGACTCGACATACATCTCCCTGGCGACAGGGGAGCAATACACATGGTCGGAAAGCTGGGCGTACGACGAGTCGAGCTCAACCGCCGAATCTGACGGCGAGGTCATCGCTCTCTCGTCCGACACGGGAGCGGTCCTGTTTTCGTACTTCCCGGTGGGAATCGACAAGGACAAGGCGCGGGACATCATACTCAGCACGTTTGAAGACAGCGCAGACGGATTCTTAAAGGTTGATCGAGGTGCATACGACAATGTTTCGTATTCACTCGACCGCGCGAACCTTTCCGGTGATGAGCTCGGAATTTTCACGCTGTTCGTCGAGCGGTCCAACGACATCTTCGTGTCGCTCTTCCTGGCTCCGCAAAATACGTTCGCTGCTGGACTCACGGATGTGCAGGCGCAGGTGCGGATCGACGGAGCCGGCGTGTTCGAAGGAATCGAGCCAGCTGGATTGCAGACGGCTCTCGATGACAGCGCCGCGGCATCGCCCGTGACTCCGAGCGTGAAGTCTGGTGAAGAAACATCGACGCCGAGGAGAACGCCAACCGAGGTCACGACTGAAGAAGACTTTCCGACGGAAGCAGTCACGGACGAGGACACTCCGACGGAAGAAGCGACCGAGGAAGCCACCCGCGAAGGAGCCACTTTAGGCGATCAAACGGCAGCGCCCACATCGAGGTCGAGGCAGACGACGACAAAGGAAGATTCTTCACCAACGGCAGATACCTCCAGCGATGCTGGCGACTTCGCCGATGTCGGCGTGATATCGGATGGTCAGTACGAGAGTCCGCAGTTTGGCAGCAGCGTCACATGGAACAACGCGTGGACCATCGATACAGCAGCCGATACTCCCGTGGCGTCAGATACAGAGGAAGGAACGGATCTGATCTCGCTTGCGCATGCGGATCGGCAGGGACCAGATTCTCTTGGCTCTGTGTACATCCGGATGTTCAGCGTCGATGGCACTGATACGCCGGAGAGCATCGTGAAGTATTGGACGTCCAACTCCTACCTCACGGAAGGAGCCGGAAAGGGATCAACCGTTCTGCTGTCGGATTCGACCGCACAGGAGGGTGGAGTTGTTCTGGTTTCCAAACTCGACAATGGAGTCGAGCTCGTTCAATACCTCTCCGTTTTCTTTCTCGACCGAGGCAAGACGGCGGTCATTGTCGAGTTCTATGCAATGCCTGATTCGGTGGAACTCGCACTTGCCGATGCCCAGGATGGCATACAGATCGAAGGCGATTCCATTCTGACGCTGTTCGACGGGAAGCAGATCATGGCCGAGATTTAGTCCGTTCATGGATCGCTCTGCCCCTCTTTGGCCCTCACGGCCAGAGAGGGGCTTTTTGCGGCATTCAGCCATGAGCAAATAGGACCCGTCTGCAAACCCTAACCTGTAAAGAGTCGTTCATGCCGGGTCGCGCACCCACAAGCCAGCGCCTTGGATGAGTCTGCAATATAACGACGTCTCCTGGATGGATCGCCTTTATCAGGACGATATCGTTCCCGCCGCAAACGCCGGAGAAGGGGTGAATTGTCATCCTCGTGTCACCGCGTTATCCTTTCACTTCCCTCCACGACCTGGACGTTGGCACTGAGTAACCGCGGGTGCCAGAATATTGGCACTCTCCACTTGCAGAGTGCTAATCGTCATGGTAAATTGAACGTGCAAATGAAATGTGGTGGTCGCGCGAGCGAACACCCAGGATGCAGGAAGCTCCATGTTGGGGCATACCCGTGACGTTAACAGGAGGAATGCAGAGCCATGGCGGACAACGCTACTCAGCTCAAACCACTCGGTGATCGACTTGTCATCAAGCCTGCCGGGCGCGAGGAAACCACCAAGAGTGGCATCGTGCTTCCAGACACGGCAAAGGAAAAGCCACAGCGTGGCACGATCCTCGCCGCGGGCGATGGTCGCCGTGATGACGCTGGCAAGCGCATCGAACTCGACGTCAAGGTTGGCGACGAAGTTCTCTTCGCGAAGTACGCTGGCACCGAGTTCAAGCTCGAGGACGAAGATCTGCTGATCCTGTCCGAGAAGGACGTTCTCGCCGTTATCGGCTAGTCATTTCGACGGCTGATTTCAACCCCATTCCAACTATCCCAAGGAGGCACACTTCGTGGCCAAACTTATTCAATTTGACGAGGCTGCTCGTCGTTCCCTGAAAGAGGGCGTAGACACGCTCGCGAACGCCGTCAAGACGACTCTCGGCCCCAAGGGTCGAAATGTTGCACTCGACAAGAAGTTCGGCGCTCCTACCGTGACGCATGACGGCGTCACCGTTGCGAAGGAGATCGAGCTCGAAGACCCATTCGCAAACATGGGCGCCCAGCTCCTTAAAGAAGCCGCCACCAAGACCAACGACGCTGCCGGCGACGGCACGACCACGGCGACCGTTCTCGCCCAGGCCATCGTTCACGAGGGTCTTCGCAACATCGCCGCTGGCGCCAATGCCATGCTGCTGAAGCAGGGCATCGATCTCGCCTCGGATGCAGTGGTTGCGCACATTCTCGCGCTTGCCACGCCGGTCGAGACACGCACCGAGATCGCTCAGGTTGCGTCCATCTCTGCCGCCGATCCTGAAGTCGGCGAGCTTATCGCCGAAGTCATGGAGCGGGTCGGCAAGGACGGGGTCATCACGATCGAGGAGTCCAAGGGCTTCGAGTTCGAGACCGAGTACACCGAGGGCATGCAGATCGACCGCGGCTACATCTCCCCGTACTTCGTGACCAACACCGAATCGATGGTCGCTGAGTTCGAGGACCCGTACGTTCTCATCACTGACAAGAAGATCTCGGCAATTGCCGACATCCTGCCGACGATCGAGGCAGTTGCCCGCACCGGCAAGGCACTCGTCATCCTGTCCGAGGATGTCGATGGCGAAGCGCTTGCGACTCTGGTCGTCAACAAGCTTCAGGGCCGATTCCAGTCTCTGGCCGTCAAGGCCCCAGGCTTTGGCGATCGCCGCAAGGAAATGCTCCGCGATATCGCAGCATTGACCGGTGCGCGCGTCATCTCTGAAGAAGTCGGCCGCAAGCTCGACAGCGTGACGGTCGAGGACCTCGGTTCCGCCCGCCGCATCATTGCCACCAAGGACGACACCACGTTCGTTGATGGTCAGGGCGACAAGTCCGAAGTCGAGGGACGCGTGGCGCAGATTCGCCAGCAGATCGAGACGACGACATCCGACTTCGACCGCGAGAAGCTTCAAGAGCGACTCGCCAAGCTCGCCGGTGGCGTTGCCGTGATCAAGGTTGGCGCTGCCACCGAGACCGAACTCAAGGAAAAGAAGCATCGTGTTGAGGACGCCCTGAGCGCCACACGCGCCGCTGTTGAAGAAGGCATCGTCCCGGGCGGTGGAGTCACCCTCGTTCATGCCATCGGCGCTCTCGAAGGCATCCAGGCTGAAGGCGACGTAAAGACAGGCGTCAACATCCTTCGCCGCGCACTCGAGGAGCCGTTGCGAGGCATCGTCACCAATGCGGGCCGTGACGGTTCTGTGGTGATCGAGCGAGTTCGTCAGTTGCAGGAGGACAAGGGCGATCAGAAGATCGGTTACAACGTGATGACCGACGAATATGTGAACATGGTCGAGGCCGGTATTACCGACCCGGTGAAGGTCACACGTTCTGCGGTTGCCAATGCCAGCTCGATCGCCGGCATGATCCTTACAACCGAGGCGCTCATCTCTGACAAGCCAGAAGCTGCCCCATCCGGAATGCCACCGGGCGGCATGGGCGGCATGGACTACTAGGTCCTGCCAATCAGGTTCCATCTTTTGACGGAACTGCACATGGAAACGGGAGCCGGACAACCGGCTCCCGTTTCTCGTGTGTGGCTGGCGGCTGGTGCGGCTCGTCCAGACATTTCGAGGCTTTCGCAGCTATCGTCGCACATGCAAATCACGGACGACACTGTTGGTTAAGGCGCCGATGGATAACGCTTGCGACCGGCGATTACGGTTCGTGGTTGCCCTGTTTTCCCTCACCCCACATTGGGGTCAGGATCTGCGGGTAGACGCGACGGCCAAACTGCTCGATGACGATCGCCTGCGTCGGGCACGCCCGGGCGCCGGCAAACAGCTGGGGCACTGTGACAATGTCCCCGTTCTCAAGCGTCAGGTATCCCGTTTCCTGATCGAGCGAGTAGAATCCCGGCGCGGCTGTCGTGCATTTCGCATTTGCAACGCAGCGATTCGGGAGCAGCTTGACGGTCACACCGTCTTTCTCATAGAGGATCTCAACGTCGGTCATCGATCAATTCCTTCCGCAGTGACGGGCACTTCGACCAGTTCCTCGCCGATTGACATTACGTCGCACACGCCGTTGGTCGCTTCCGCGACCCAAAACTGAAGCTGCGGCAATTCCTTCTCTGTCGTCTGCATGGTAAAGGTTACCGTGTTTGCATACTCGACGTCTTGCAGCACGTAGTTGGTCGTTCGCAGGGCATTCTCGAGCCTGCCTGCCTCGTCGTGGCTTGCATCGATCGCCACGATCAGGCGTGGTTGCACCTCGACCACGCCAACCTCGGCAATGACCGCTGATACCGATTGCCCATAGGCGCGGATCAGGCCCCCAACTCCAAGCAGGGTGCCACCGAAATACCGGGTCACGACCGTCACCGTATCGGTTAGGCCCTGCTTCAGGAGTACGCCCAGCATGGGAACGCCGGCGGTTCCCGAGGGTTCACCATCGTCGCTGCAGCGCTGCGCCTGTCCCCGGTCGCCAATCACGTAGGCAGAGCAATTGTGATTGGCGTCCCAATGCTGTTTCTTCAGAGCATTGATGAACTCACGTGCGTCCGTGTCGGTTCCGGCGCGAGCGATGGTACAGATGAAGCGGCTCTTCCTGATTTCTAGTTCATGTGTTCCGGAACCCGCGATTGTCCGATAGGCAGAGAGCATGGATGTGAGTGCCTTGTCCGGATTGCAGCAATGGGGTGCTGATGCATGACCGACCACTTGACCAACTCTTGGTATACCATCATTATCAGCATCCTAAGGGAATCATCGATTCGACTTGTAGGGGAGTTCGAGTGAGTAGCAAGTCCACAGAGGTCGACGTAGTCCTCGTAGGTGGCGGCATCATGAGTGCAACGCTTGGAACATTGCTTCATTTCGTGCGGCCCGATTGGTCGATTGCGGTGTTCGAGCGCCTCAACGAAGTCGCGGCCGAGAGTTCAGATCCTTGGAACAATGCAGGGACGGGGCACGCCGCGCTTTGTGAGTTGAATTACACGCCCGAGCGACCAGACGAAACCATCGATACAAGCAAGGGATTGCTCATCAACGAGCAATTCCAGGTTTCTCGCCAGTTCTGGTCGAATCTCGTCCAGCGAAACGTCCTGCCTTCCCCATCCCGATTCATCAACCTGATTCCCCATATGAGCTATGTCCGAGGCACAAAGGATGTTGCGTTCCTGCGCAAGCGATATGACGCGCTCTCGAAGGAGCCTCTCTTCTCCGATCTGACGATGTCTGAGGATTGGGAACAGTTGACTGGCTGGGTTCCATTGATGATGCATGGCCGAGACAGGAAAACGCCGGTCGCGATGACACGCAGTGAAAGCGGGACCGACATCAACTTTGGTGAACTGACTCGCCTGCTCTTCTCGGCGTTGCAGCGTGATGGCATTCCCGTGTCGGTTGGGCATGAAGTCACGTCGATCACGAGACGCAGTGGCGTCCGATGGGACGTATCAGTAAAGAATCGAAAGACCGGTCAGGACGAACAGATCAGATCGCGCTTCGTTTTCGTTGGTGCCGGTGGCCGGGCAATCAATCTTTTGCAGAGCTCGGGCATAGCCGAGGCAAAGGGCTACGGTGGTTTTCCGGTTAGCGGTCAATTCCTGCGCTGCACGAATCCGGAGCTGGTCACGTCGTTCCATGCGAAAGTCTACGGGAAATCTCAGGTCAACGCGCCGCCGATGGCGATGCCACATCTTGACACGCGCTACGTGGATGGAAAGCGGGGACTGTTGTTTGGTCCCTATGCCGGGTTCTCCCCCAAGTTTCTGAAGCGTGGCTCGCATCTCGACTTGCTGCGGTCCGTGAAGCGAGACAATCTATTGACGATGCTGACGGTGGCAAAGGACGAATCTTCATTGACTCGGTACCTGATTCAGCAGATATTTCAGTCCAGTGGCGATCGCTTCGACACCCTACGGGACTTCGTGCCCGACGTTCGGTCGGAGGACTGGGAGTTGATCCACGCCGGTCAACGCGTTCAGACGATGAAGAAGACCACGCAAAAGCGTGGTGCGCTCGAGTTCGGGACAGAGATAGTCAACTCCAGGGACGGAAGCATCGCGGGATTGCTCGGTGCATCGCCAGGGGCGTCGACGGCAGTGCCGATCATGCTGAACGTGCTGGAGCGCTGCTTTCCGATCGAATATACGGATTGGAAGCCTCGACTTCAGGAGATGATCCCCTCGCTCGGCGTGACACTCAACGACAACCCGGCTCTGCTGGAAGAGATCCACGAGGAAACCAGCCGTGCGCTCCAGCTGGACATCGTGCCGACAGATTTGGAGTTGGCCAACGTTCACTGATCGTTCAGACGTCGGTGACGATGGCCAACTTTCAGGAAGCCCGGTTTTCGGTCCCGGACGTCTGCGCACGTTGAGATATTGAAGGTCCCCCACCAAATCGTTCGCCAGCAAGCATGAACGATAGAGGGCAGCCGATTGCAGGGGAGCGAAACGGCCGAAGCTACACGGAGGGGCCCAGGTTGACAGAGCCCCCCGACCCTGCGCCGCTCAGTGCGTCATTTGCATTCGACCCGACCCAGCGGATTGGGCGCATCCATCAGCGCGGCACGCGCCGCCGGCCAGGCGGGTTCTCCGGGGTAGAGCGCGGTGCGGAGGTAGGCCCAGCTGACCCGCTGGATCACGGCCACTCGCTCGGGGTCCTCGTCCGTCGTCTCAGCCGCGTCGTACCCGGAAACCCCCCCCAGCGAGTGTTCCGCGCCGAACACCGTCAGCAGGCACTTGGGGTCACCGCTCAGATAGTACGCATCGGCACGCCAGTCGGTACGATCGGTGAAGTTCGGGTTCACGTCCTTGTCCCCCGTGACCACCAGGGCCGGCGGCGTCATCTCGGCGAAGGTGGGGTCCCGCAGGAACGAGAAACGCTCGGCCGCGGACGCGGTAAGATCGTCACCCCTGCCAGGCGCGGCAAGCAACACACCCGTCTTGATCCGGGAATCGGCCAATTCCACGACCGTTCCGTCGTTGGGATCGGTAAGCCGCATGCCCAGCAGTATGGCTGCCGTATGCCCGCCTAGTGAGTACCCGGCCACGGCGATCCGGCTGCGGTCCAGTCGCCCGCCGAGCTCGGGAATGGACGCCTCGACGAGGTCGAGCTGGTCGAGGATGCGCTTCATGTCCTCGACCCGGGACCGCCAGAACAGGGGTTCGGAAGCGTCCGGTTCGACGCTCACCGTCGTTGAGTCCAGGTGAGTGGGCTGGATCACGACGAAGCCGTGAGCAGCCCAGAAGTCGGCGAGCGGGGCGCAGCCGATTAGTGAGGAGAGGTAGTGCGTGTTCCCATGGCCATGCGAGAGGAGGAGGATAGGGAGGTCGCGTCCGGTTATGGGTGCGGAGATACGCACCTGCAGACTCACGGGGCGTCCCGGAGCAGACAGCACCACCGGACTGACCGAGACGACCGGCGTGGGCGCGCTGACGGGAATTGTTCCGGCGTTGTCGATCGTTGTACTCATGATGTAATTTCCCTTTCTAAAAGTCCGCCATTGGTTTTAGCCGACCAGCGGCGATTGAGGCGAACGCTCACGGGGGTGCGCGTTTCGACGTCGTGACGGGCTCAGTGAGCTTCCGGGCGCCAGCGTTGGACTGGAGGGTCGTGGCACGGATCCCTTCGCAGACGCGCCCGCGACGACATCACCACGGGAGCGGGCCGTCCTCGTCAGACAACGTGCCGGTTGGTCCGTCCGCACCGATCAGCGCGAGCCGAACCGGCTCACGGGCGGCCTGTTCGACGGTGCGCGTGCCCCGGAAGTTGTTGAGGTCCGTCGAGGTGAACCCCGGGCACGCCGCGTTGACCTTGATGTCGGTCGACTCGAGTTCAACGGCGAAGGCAAGCGTGATCGCATGCAGCGCCGTCTTCGAGGGGCTGTAGGCGGCGCCGAACACCGCGCGATGTGGGTAGGTCGGGTCCGAGTTCAGCGTCAGCGAGCCGGAAGAACTGCCCAGATTGACGATGCGTCCCGACGGCGCTTCACGCAGGAGCGGCAGCATCGCCTGCGTGACGGCGATGACACCGAACACGTTCGTCTCGAACACCGCGCGCACGTCGTCGAGCGACGCGAGACTCGGAGTGTTCGACGCCGCGAGCTCCGCGGGCGACCTGCCCGACCTGCCCGAATCCGAGATCCCCGCGTTGTTCACGAGCACATCGAGACGGCCGAACTCGTCCCGGATGTGCGCCGCCGCGGCGGCGATGGAGGCCTGATCCGTGACGTCAAGCTGAAGGGCGCGGGCATCCGCTCCGACGCTGTTCGTGGCCGTCTCCCCCTGCTCGAGGTTGCGCGACCCGACGAGCACGGTGAGGCCGTGCGCCGCGAGATCCTTCGCGATCTGAAGACCGATTCCTTTGTTGGCCCCCGTGACCAGGGCGACGGGTTTGTCCTGCATCGTTATCCTCCATTGTGTGACGCATGCCTGACGGCTACGCCTGACTAGCTTGAAAGCTTTGCACTCTGACATACTGGCTAAGTGGAGCGCTGCTCCGCAATAATACGGAACATTGTTCCGTATTTCAAACTTTTATCTTGTGGAATGACGCTGTGACCGACATCGACGGAGAAGCAGGGCAAACCGCCCAGCATAAGCGGGCCGACGCGCGGCGCAACGAGCAGACCTTGCTCGCCGCCGCCGCCGCAGTGTTCGTCACCTCCGGTGTCGAGGCGCCGGTGCGTGACATCGCGGCCAAGGCCGGCGTGGGGATGGGAACGATTTACCGCCACTTCCCGACGCGAGCGGATCTCGTTGTTGCCGTCTACCGTCATCAGGTCGAGGCCTGCGCCGAGGCCGGTCCGCTCCTGCTGAAGAAATGTGACTCACCACACGTGGCACTCGGTCAGTGGGTCAACCTCTTCGTGGATTTCCTGGTCACGAAGCATGGACTCGCCGCCGCGCTGCAATCCGACAGCGTCGGCTTCGACGCGCTGCACGCCTACTTCCTCGACCGCCTCGTCCCCGTGTGCGCCCAGCTGCTCGACGCCGTAACTGAAGCCGGTGAGATCAGCTCCGACATGGATGCCTACGAACTGATGCGCGGCATCGGCAACCTCTGCGTTGGCGCCGACAACGACCCGCGCTACGATGCTCGCCGCATGGTCGGGCTGCTCATATCGGGACTACTTCAATCGCGCTCGACCTGAGACTGATGATCCACATAAGGAGCATTTGCAGTGCCCAGATAAGGTTGGTCTACGGGCATAGCCCGGACGACATTTAACGCTGCAAAAGGAGGCCGTTTATCGCCGCGTCACCGTATCTCGTGACGCTCGCAACGGTCGGTCCGACCCAGATACGACCGGTTTTCTGTATCTTTCTGTTCACTTCCGGCTCCGGCGCTCGCTGGCCCACCATCGTCGGCCTAGGCGCGGCATGGGTGACACTTTTGGGGACCTGTATGCGGTCCTCAGCAGCCCACCGGCAATCGGGGCAACGGTCGGTGTCCTTGCCGCATCGCATTGCGGATTCACGTGCGCGTTTAAATGGTTGGCATTGTTTGGGTCCGAAGATGCTACGTCAGAAATCGAAAACCAAGCCGCATCGAATGGCTATCTAATACAGTGATTCGTGGAAAAATACCGCAGGATTCGTGTTTCCGCATCTTTTATTCCAGCGAGCCACAACTTGGAAGCTTCTAGCTTGATGTAGGAAGGACCAACTCGGATATCAGAAAATTCAATACCGCATGACGGATCGTGAGGCACCAAAATGCCCTGTCGTTGTCGGCTTTCTCGTCGAAGTGGGTCAACGCTCCTGAGCGATAATGTTGCTCGACCGATTCGTTTGATCACGGTGCAGATAGGACGAGGCTAGGGGAGCGGTTCGCATGAATGACCCATTGCCGCTGGTATGACCCGTCCGATCATGCAGTGCCCGGGATGCCGCCAGATCGTGGCGAGCTTCGAGCGATTCATGCGTTGGTGCATTGCGTTTGGCGGCGTTCAGTATCGGCTTTCTCTGATTACCTGCATTTTTCGCGCCATTGGCTCGGCCAGCCCATCGTGCGATCAGCGCGTCGAGCGCTTCGTCTTCACCTTGCGACCGCTCCAGCCAGCATCGAGCAGGACTTCTGCGAGCTCGATGCCCATGGCTGTATCGTCGTGCACTCGCCAAGCTCCCAGGCAAAGCTTCTTCCGACTTGCATTGCAACTGGATTACAGGTGTCGAAGAGAGGACCGACTTCGTAGCCGGCACCGAGAGCGTCACCGGCGGCCCTGACGACAAGAACACTTGCCTACCATTCAGTTGAATCTTTGTCGACGTGTTGTCGGGCGTGAGAGCTCAACTTCGAGGCGAAGAATGCGGAATTTCCGGATCAGTATTGCAAGAGGTGCGGGCGGCGGGATTCGAACCCGCACGGGTTTCCCCAACGGTGTTTAAGACCGTAGCGTCTGCCATTCCGCCACGCCCGCAAGTGCAAACAACGACGGCCTCGCCCACGAGTAGGGTACCTGTTTTCTCGCGAGCGGGGATCAAAAAAGGACGGGCATCAGCCCGTCCCACGTACGATATTCTGGAGCGGAAGACGGGATTCGAACCCGCGACCTTCTCCTTGGCAAGGAGATGCTCTACCGCTGAGCTACTTCCGCATTCCGTTCCTGCGGCAGGAAGGAGTTTAGGGCGATCAAGGGCTCATTGTCAAGGGCATGAGTCGAAAAAGTCCTTATCCTCCTAGTGACCAAACGGGCAACCTGGACGAGCAGAATTTCACAAACGTTTGCGGTTAACCCCCCTTGATTGACGTCATAAATGACGTACGCTGGAAAGAATACGCTGACCGTGCCAAGGCTCGTGGCTCTCCCAAGGTGTGGGCGAACATGCGTGGCTTGTTCGATGCACTATTTGGGTCCCCTGACGAATCGACTCCGAGATACAAGGACTCCAGGCATGGCAACCGTTGAAAAGCACATCGTGAGCGAAGTGGAGCGGCCGAATGTCGCTGACAGGGCTCCAACCCCCACGTCCGGCATCCCCCTTGGTCTGAGTCTTGAGGATGTCGAAGACCGACGAATAGCCGGTCAAGGGAACCATGTCCAGTCGAGAACAGGTAGCACGTATGGCGAGATTATTCGCCGAAACCTGCTCACCTTCATCAACGTCACCCTCCTTGGCATTGGCATCGTGCTTATTTCCCTGGGACAAGTGCGTGATGCGGTGCTTACGTCGAGTCTGGCCGTCATTACCGCCTTTATCGGGATCGTTCAGGAAATCCGGGCCAAGCGGCGTCTGGACAGCATCGCGCTGCTGAATCGAGTGAAAACGACGGTCATTCGGGAAGGATCGGAAATCCAGGTCGGTCCCGAAGAGCTGGTTGTCGGGGATATTGTGGTGCTCAAACCGGGTAGCCAGGTGCCGCTCGATGGTGTCGTCAGTTCAAGCAAGAGTCTCTCGCTCGACGAATCGCTCCTGACCGGCGAAGCGGACAATGTCGAGAAAAAAGCCGGAGATCCGCTGTATTCAGGCAGCTTCTGCGTTTCCGGTCAGGGGTATCTGGAGGTCGAGAAAGTCGGGACCGCCTCGCTTGCATCGAGTATCACGGCAGGCGCACGAACTCGGAAAGCCACGTTGACTCCTTTGCAGGAAGAAGTGAACCGGATCGTGCGCATTCTGGTTGGCGTCGCCGCAATCCTGCTCGTACTGATGATGGCGCAGGCAATTGTGTTCTGGCATGCGTCGTTCACCGATTCTGTCACTGCAGCGGCCGTCATTCTTGGCATCGTGCCACCCGGTCTCTTCCTTATGATCACCGTCACCTACTCGATGGCAGCTGTGCGGCTGGCGTCGCAGAACGCGCTTGTGCAGCAGACCAATGCGATCGAATCGCTCAGCCACGTGGATGTTTTTTGCATGGACAAGACTGGAACGCTGACCACCAATCGATTGCAACTTGAGCACGTGTTGCCGGTCGGTGACGAGAAGATGGAGGACGTTGAGCCATGGCTGGGGCTCTTTGGCGCGAGCATGCCGGGCGGCACCAAGTCGTCCGAGGCACTTGCGGTCAAGTATCCGTCGAGTCCTGTGCGCGTAGTACAGTCTGTTCCGTTCGCGTCTTCGATTCGATGGAGTGGGATGACCACGGACGCCGACGCCAATGTGGGAACGCTGGTGCTGGGAGCGCCGGAAGTGATTTTGCCGAGTATCGTGGACTCGTTCGGAGATCCGCCCGACGAATGGCGAGTCTCTGGCCTTCGCGTCCTGTTGTTCGCCGTAGCGCCAACACAACTCGATCTGATGAATGGCGAGAATGTGCCAACCATGCCCGTAGGGATGCGCGCTATCGCATGGATCGCACTCAAGGACGAGTTACGACCACATTTGAAAGAAACCCTCAGGAATTTCGAGGAGGCTGGCGTTCGACTGAAGATTATCTCCGGCGACAATCCGCAGACGGTGCAGTCGCTGGCGATTCAGGCGGGTTTCCCAGCCGACTCGGTTGCCATTTCAGGGGATGAACTCGAGGTACTGGAAGACGGAGAGTTCGATCGCACGGTGGAGAGCACGACCGTCTTTGGTCGAATCGCTCCGCAGCTGAAGGAACGCATCGTTGGCTCCCTGCGACGCCAGGGGCACTATGTTGCCATGACCGGTGATGGGGTGAACGACGTACTCTCCCTGAAGATGGCGCAGCTCGGAATCGCGATGGAGAGTGGCAGCGAGGCGACCCGGGCAGTCGCCGATATCGTGCTCCTGAAGGACTCGTTCAGTGCCCTGCCGGCGGCTTTCAAGGAGGGTCAGCGCATACGCAATGGACTCCGAGGAACGCTCTACCTGTTCCTGACCCGGGTATTCACGGTTGCGGTGATCATGGCACTTTCTGCGGCATTCCGATTGAGCTTTCCATTCCTTCCCGGACATATGACTCTTCTCACCTTGCTGACGGTGGGAATCCCGACATTCGGACTGGCACTCTTCGCCCCGAGCGGTCGAGGATCGACGGCATCGGCGGCGGCACTCGTCAAATTCGTTTTGCCATCGGTGGTGTTCGTAGCGAGTGCCGCATTCTCCACCTATGCGATCATCTATGTCTTCCACGATCTCAGTTATGAGAACATCTCCGCAAGAGAAATCGTGAGCAGCTTTCTCTACAGTGATTCGTTCGTCCTTGCTCGAGATGGACTGACCTACGTCCTTGTCCTGTGCGGTTTGTGGCTCGTGGTGTTCGCGGCTCCGCCCACGAAATGGTTTGCGGTGGTCGAAAAGACGACGAATGATTGGCGCCCAACCATTCTCGCCATCACCATGCTCCCGCTCTATGCGCTGATCGTGGCGACACCCGGTATGCGAGGATTCTTCGGACTCAATCCACTCGAAGGCTGGCTCTATTTGCCCATCGCGATTGTCGTCACCGCGTGGATGATCGCGTTGCGCTACGTCTGGGCAAACGGCTATGTCGAACGGCTCGTCGCAAGTGACGCGTGGGCAGCCCTCTCATCATTTCTCCCGCTTCAATACCAACGGATAGCGAGACTGATACCAACACCAGCTCGCGAGAAGCCGGCAAGCTGACTGGCCATGCCTTTGCGAGACATCAGCACTCCTTCAATCCTTGCGCGCGAATGTCGCGACTACGGGAATATGGATCGATCATGAATGAACAACGAGAGTCGGCTACATCGTCGGTCCTGCCGGACGATCTGGTTTCCCCGGAATGGCTTGGCGAACATCTGAAAGACGTGCGTCTGCAAGTCGTCGACATCCGTGGCTACGTCAAAACCGAAAGCCTTGAAAACGGCCAGCAGAAGGTCGTGTATCTTGGCGCGCTCGATGAGTACCAGTCAGCGCACATTCCAGGCGCAACATATGTCGATTGGACGACAGACATCGTGGATCCTGACGCCGAGGTAAAGGTCCAGATCGCTCCGTCCGAGCCCTTCGCGCAGCGGATGATGGCGATAGGGGTGGGAGATACGACCGACGTGGTGATTGTCGATCACGGCGGTGGGCATCTGGCAACGCGTCTCTGGTGGGCGTTGCGGTACTACGGGCATGACCGGGTCGCGATCCTCGATGGCGGATACGAGGGTTGGAACGCGCTCGGCCTCCCGCTCACACGTGAGGTGTCTGCAACGCCCCGTGTTTCATTCACTCCCGGCATCGTCGGCGCACTCATCAGTGACCGCAAGGATGTGCTGGCGCTCGCATTCGGGGGCGAAGGTCAGCTGCTCGATGCGCGCGCGCCAGGTCAATACTCCGGCGAGGTGCAGCGAGGCTCACGCGGTGGGCATATTCCAGGCGCGATCAACGTCCCGGCCTCATCCCTGGTGCGGCACGATGGACGTTGGAAGACCAGCACCGAGATCCGAGCCGAAGTGACGGCGGCCGGAGTCGATCTGTCCAAGCCGGCAACCGCGTATTGCAACGGGGGAGTGACCGCGACCCAGCTACTCTTTGGTTTGCATCGCGCTGGTGCCACAAAGATCAGCAATTACGACGGATCGTGGAACGAATGGGGCGAACGCCCAGAACTTCCTGTGGAGGGCAACAGGGATCTTTACCATTCCACTGGAGAGTAGCGTAGTGGTCTCGCCCGGCGGTTAATGACATCTGATGTCAAGCTCATGGCGGCACCTTGCAGCGTTCTGTCATACGTCAGCCCGAAGGAGTGGTTGCACGTGTGCGGGACGGTCGCCAACTGCGATGTTTGCGGAACCGCAGATCGCCAGCGATCGATTGGCTCCAGACCCCATCGACTGACACGCGTACATCATACGTACGTCAATAACCCCGACCTAAAGTCGGGGTTTATTCGCGGTGCCAAGGGCCGGATTTGGCAGATATGCGCTGGAATGCCGATAAGTACTCACCGTTACGCATGGCTGGACATGGATATTCACCACTTCTCTACGCAGCTATTCTACGCAGGATCTCGCCGTTTCATGATCCCGCTCAACACATCTCCCAGCTTGGCGGTCGCGGTCCGCTGAAGCTCGGTCGAGACATGCGCGTACCGGTCCATGGTGATCGCAATGCTCGAATGCCCGAGAATGTCCGAGATGATCTTCGGATGCACGTCGGCCTCGATCATCAGTGTCGCCGAGGTATGCCGGAGGTCGTGCAGCCGGATACGCTCCACGTTGGCCGCGGCGCAGATCGCACGGTGGCGGTTCTCCAGCGTCGTCAGCGGGACGAACGCCCCATTGCCACCATCGAACACGATATCGGTCGCGCGCCAGTCGATGTGCGCCACACGGCGCGTACGCTGAGCCTGCTGGAATGCCTTCAGGGCAAAGACGGTTTCGCCGGGGATCGCGATCACACGCGTACGGCCACTCTTGGTCTGATCGCCCACGATCGCCTTGAACGAGGCATCGCGCGTCATCGATCTACGGCACTGGAGCCGCGCGGCCTCGAGGTCGATATCCTTCCACATCAGCGCCCTGAGCTCTCCGGGGCGCATCCCGGTCGTGAGCGCCACCGTGTAGAAGGTGCGCATCCAGAGTTCGGGTTCGCAGGCGGCCATCACGGCCCGGACATCCTCCCCCGACCACGTTGGCATCTCGACCTTCTTGCGGGTCGGGAGTCGCAGCCCGAGCGCGGGGTTGACCGGGATCACGCCCAGCTGGACCGCCTCCCGGCAGGCTCCCGAGACCACGATCTTGGCGTTCTCGATCACGGCCGGGCTGAGCGACGTGCCGGCGAGCGTGTCGATCCAGAGCTGGAGAATACGGGGGGTTAGATCGATGATGCGCCGCTTCCCGATGTGCGGCTCGATGTGCTTGCGTGCCAGCAGCCCGTAGGTCGCCTGCGTGTTGGTGCTCCAGCGCTGCTTTCCGCGCCCCTGGTATTCCTTGAGGATGTCGGTAACGGTCAGGTCGGACGGCGACACATAGCGACCGCTCCGGCGTTCGCGTGCCATCGCACGCAGAAAGTCCTCGGCCATGTCCCGCGCCTCGTCGATGGTGTCGGCCGTGAACGTCCTGGCGCGCGTCTTCGCCCCATCGTTCCAGCGGGCTTGCACCTTGGTTCCGCTCCTGACATGGACACTTCCCTCGCCAAATCGGAGTCCGCGGTCGTTCCTGGGCGGGTTTGCCATCGATCATCTCCAGCATCTATGGGAAAGGGAGGCGGGTCGCCCCACCTCCCTGCTCGAATCCCCGGATCGGTTAGGCGCGGCGTCGATTCACCTGAGACGCGGCCCCCAGCGTCACCAGTGAAAGGACGGCCATCACCGCGATCTGGGTGGTATCGGTGCTACTCGCCGGACCTGACCCCGTGTTTGGCAGACCAGTGGCGACCTCGCCACTATCGGTCGTGTCAGTCGTCTCGGTGGTGCCAGCAGGCACATCGCCGCTCGTGTCGCCGTTATCGGTTGTATCCGCTGGAACGTCGCCGCTGTTGTCAACAGGCACGCTTCCGCCACCACCCGAACTCCCCCCGTTGTACTCACAGGCGTTCCCGTCATGATCGCGATCGAGCCCCTCGACATTGTTCGACGGGCTTCCGCCATTGTTGATGAAATAATCCTGAGCGTCCTGCGGCGTAGCAAAGTCGTCACAATTCACACCAGCAGCCGAAGCCGAGGATGTAAGGGTATAAGCGAATGCCGTTGCAATCAGCACCGCAAAGATCGCGCGCGCAAGTTTCATGTCTCTCTCCCCTGAATAGATGCGAGTGGTTGGTGCGATTCGAGCCCATGAAGTGTCGATGAACGTCTCGACGTGCGGCATCCGTAAAATCACGTAGATCAGACGGACGGTCTACGTAGTGGTGATGACGAAGACGTGAACCAGATCGACTTCCCGGAATGCGACGGCCAGGGATGGATGGAGTGATCAGAAATGAATCTGGCTATCGTCGTCAACGCTGACACCTTCCGGGACATCCATCAGGACGGGAAGCATTGCAAAGATATCACCAGCATTTAATCCATCCTTTACCGAAGACACCGCTTTGTTTGGCCACCGTGGGAGCGTCTTCTCGGCAATATCGGAAAGCGCGACGATTGTCGACCCAGCACAGGCCGAACCAACCATAATCTGGAGCCATGGAGCCTTCCGGATTGCCGCGACTCCATGTTCCCGCGATCTGGCAGCTGCGGTAGTCGTGACCGTATAGGTCGTTGCCCAGTTCTGGTCGCCGAGTTTTCGCACACTGGCCATACGCACGGTTGATCCCTCCAACGGTGGGTCGCGATTCATAAGCTCCCATTGACGAAACGCTTTCGGGAAGGCCATCGCGAATTCTTGTGCCGCTGTAATATCTCGAAATTTCATTCCAAAGGCGACGAACCAGCCCAACCCCTCCCCGAAGATTTCGGGGTTTGGAACAGCAAACGACCGGAACCCCACGTGATCAGGCCGTGTTACGCCGCCCAGAAAATCGCCGATAGATTTGGTCTCCCCACTCACCGGGGTTGCCTGCTCTGCAACGATGACGCTGCGAGTGAGCAGAGCTGCGCCAAACGCTGAAACCAATGCACGCCGATTCATCGCCTACTCCTTTGGCTTTCGGTCGTATTTCGCCGGATCGATCGTCTTCGTGAACCCGCGCTGCCCACGCCGAACCACATTGAGCACGTTCACCGCGTCCCGGATCGCGTCATCCGTATAATCACGTAGATCACCTGGACGAACTGCGTAGTGACGATGATCGACCTAGCCAGTTCGGGCTAGAATCCCGAAGTAACGTTATGCAGCACGGTCGAAGAATATTTCACATGCCCGGCCGTCACTATTGGGATCAATCGTGGATTGTTCATCGGGATTGAGCGCCAGATAGACCTGCGCAACGTTGTAATCCGGGAACGCCGAACATTCGGCGACCGGCCCCGAAACCGCCTTCGCCTTATCGCTGACGACATTGGGGTCATCCTTGAATGCCTTCACATCGTCCGCCAATCCGTTCGTCAATTGCGTCGCCTGCTGGATTTTTGCGGTTCCCGCCACGATGGAATCAGCATCGATGTTGTCGAATCCTCTGGCGAAATCATCGGCAGCAGCAGAGATGAGCGACGTAGCATCGGTCCAGGTGATGTAGAGGTGCTGCTGACGTGCAGACGGCTTCATGGCGTGGGCGTCCGTGTTAACCGCCTGCATCATTGCGAGCGCGCCCGACGTCTTGATGATCCATGACTGATCGAGGATGACCGTGGGGTCCTCGCTCACCAACGTGAATTGTTTCTGCAATGTGTCAGAAGCATCGCCAATGACCGTCGTCTGGGTTTGAAGATCGCTGAGAAACGTTTGCTCCTGCGTGGTGAGCTTTGTCGATGACGATGGTGTATCAGTCGATGTTCGTTGAGGTTGCTTGCTCGGAGTATTTTCGCTGTTTTTTGGCAATGACTCACATGCTTGGCCGTCACCGTCAGGATCGAGCTCGTCAGCAAGTCCGGTGTCCAGAGCGCGAAGCGCATTGAGGTATGATGTTGCGTCCGCTTGAGTTGAGAAATCCGAACAGGTCTTGGTAGGCGCTGCCGAGGCCGTCGGCACTAGCGCCGGAACGAAAGCGAACATAAACACAGACACTACGATGACGCGCGCGAGTCTCATATCTCTCTTCCCATTGAATGTTGCAAATCGTTAATGCGATTCGAGTCCCTCAAGTGTCCGTACCCCATCCCTTCCTGACATCCGTAAAATTACATATTTCTTCACCTCCACCAACTACACGTTTTGCCATCTCGTCACAAGCCTTCAGGTTATCGGCATCATCCAAGCCAAGCGCACGAGATGCTCGGGCAGGTAGGTCATTGCCGACACCTCTTGGACATCGCCGTGAATTCGTCCCCATGGCATCAGCAACATGGCGGCGACCTCCCATGCCTGTCGCTCAGCCTTGTCCTAAAACCAAGAATCCATCCCCTGCCATGCCAACTCCCCCGGATGACCGTGGATCGCATGTCCAATTTCATGTGCGTACACCAATCGAACGGACATCTCTGAGAGGCTGTCATCAATCACGATCAGGGCAGGGTCATCTTCAGTAGGAGGAAGAGCGGATGACGGGAGACATGTACCGGCAAGCCCATGCAGACGAAGTGGTGCAAACCGCACGCGAAACACCCCCTCGAGAGCGTCAAGCTTGACGGGCATTCTGTCGTGAAGTGAGTACGCGCCTACAAGATCATTAATGATGTTGGCAACGTCAATGCGCATGGGTCCATCCTCCATGGCTACGTGCTAGTCAGGTGCGGGGCCTTTATCGCGCCGAGATGCGTTGCGGGTGTTTTGGAAGTCTTCAAGCGTAAACAAGTCATCCAGATACGCCTCGAGCTTCTTCTGACCTTCAGGCGACAGGTCCTTCACTTTCAGGAAGGATGCGCGAAGGTGGGGAGGGAGCTCGTCTGACGGATTTGGGGTCGCTTCTGCGATGGAATGGGCGCCTTGCCGTGACGTGGCCTGGCCCGTGGCAATAATCAGATCCTCGATATCAATGCCGAGCGCACCGGACAACGCTTTCAACGTCGCTATCCTCGACTGTCCGACATTGCCGTTTTCGATATTGGATACCCAGCGTTGAGTCTTCCCGACCCTCTCGGCGAGATCCTCCTGCGTCCAGTTCATTTGTAATCTGCGAGCTTTGATCATCTCGCCCACGGTCGGGGTACTCATAGTGATTTCAATACTAGATAAGTTATTGACAGTCAGGAAGGAATTTGATATTCTAGACGAGTAATCACTAGGAGGTGACGCATGGCACTCAAGACAAGCGGTGGACTCGAGACAATATCGTTGGTGCTCACCTCTGAACAGGTCGGTCGGCTTCGATCGATCCGCGACGAGCGAAAGAGTGCCGTTAACCGAACTTCCGTCAGTGACGTGGCTCGGGAGGTTGTGGAAGAGGGGTTGCGTCTGATTAGCGTTGTCATTTATAGTGATTCCACGGCTAGCGAGAGAATCGACGACGATGGGAAAGCAGCATGAAGCGGGTCCCCTTGGTCAACAGCGACAAATTCGCCCTTGTGGACGATGCAGATTTTGAATTCGTCTCCATTGACCAGTGGCGTGCAACAAAGCAGCACAACAGTCGAATTGTTTATGCCGTATCCACATCTCAAACAAACGTGAGCATGCACGTCCTGATGCTGGGGAAGACTCCCGGCTTGGTGTCCGATCATATCGACTTCGATGGCCTGAACAATCAACGTTCTAACCTCCGCCAGATCACACAGCAACAAAACACATTTCATCAACGGATTCGCAAAGACAACAAATCTGGATTTCGTGGAGTCTCTCTAAACGATCGTGGGAAGTGGGTTGCCTCGATCACCAACAACGGAAGAACCATTTATCTCGGTCAATTCCCTACTGCAGAGCAAGCTGCTCTAGCTCGTGATGATGCAGCGATGGAGCTCAGAGGTGAATGGGCAGAGTTGAACTTCCCAGAACGAAAGGCCGCCTGATGATCGACCACATCGACCCGATCGCTCCATGGACGGTCAACGACCTGTGCATCGCGACCGGGCAGAGCCGCAAGACCGTCGTCAAGCACCTCGAAGCCGGACTGTTGCCGGGCCAGAAGATGCCCGGCGGCAAGTGGATCATCCCCGCGCTGGAAGCCCTGGCGTGGATGGAAGGTCGCTGGACACCGCGTCCGAGGCTCGCCAGCAAGATCGAGCCGGCTTCCCTGCTCCGACACCGGAAGGTGGCCTAGGAAATGGCGACTCCCCCGGTGCGTATCGCGATCGGTGCACCTCTCCCCGCACTGGTCGGGCTGCGCACCGGGCGAGTGGTTCCAGCAGCCATTCGTTCGACCCCTTCCGGCGGTTGCGATGCGGCAAACGTCGCAACCGTCACCCATCACATCCAGGAGGTTCCCGTGTCCCTCGTCACCACGCAGACCATGCACGACGCACTGACCAATCGCCCGATAACCACGATCTACGTCGATGGGCTTCCGTCCATCCATGTCATCGACCAGTGCGACGCTATTCCGATCTCGCTCAACCTTCGCAGCTCCAATCAGATCAGGCTTCAAGTCTCGGGCCGGATGACCTTCGATGCGACCGTGGCCTATTGGATCCGCTTCCTTTCCCGCAAGCCCATTGACTTCACCATTGACTTCACCATGACCGACGTCACTCGTGTCATTTCCTGACATGCCTATCTCACTCCCTTTCTTGGGGCGTCCCGCAGATCGTTCGAGTCACGGCCGAACCCGCGTTTGCGGGGACAACGGTCCGGCCAGGCGCCACCTCGAACGATCTGCGGGGTGTCGCAGCGATACCCCACCTCCATTCCACAAGGCTGGTACGGCCGCAACCCGTGCCAACCTCCGGGTCGCTCCGCTCCGGACATGGCGGGGCGACTCAGGAGCATTCACGAAAGGAAGGTCAGTCGTTCGGATGGTTCCGAACCGTGTGTCCATTGTCATTCCGTTTCCCGCGATGCGTAATCACACATCTGATTGGAGGTTTATGGAAATCCATACAGCCAACGGATTCACAGTCCTTCTCGACGACGACGATGCCAATCGAGTTTCGAACTTTCGCCTCAATGTCTACCGGACCACGAAAAGTCCCCACAGTCCGTACGCTCGCGTGCTCTGGCGAGAGGAAGGAAAGGTGCGATCCGTCCAGTTGCAACGCTTGATTATGAATTGTCCTCTTGAAATGGTGGTCGATCACATTGATGGGAACACCCTGGATAACCTCAAAAGCAACCTCCGGATTGTCACGAGAGCACAAAACCGTCGGAACAATGCAGTCTCGAAGACAAGCAAGTCTGGGGTCAAAGGCGTGTACCGAGAATGCGGAGGCAAGTGGGTAGCGCAAATTCAAGTCGACAACAGAAAAATCCACCTCGGGTACTTTGTCGAGATTCATGACGCGATTAACGCCTACAACCAAGCATCGGTTGAATACCACGGTAAGTTTGGTCGACTCGCAACGACCGCTGATTAAAGAAATAAAGAGGTTCCCGCAATGCCTGCACCGAGCGGACTCGTCCGCCTTCAAGATCAATTCGATGGATTCGCCGAAGAAGTCGCGCGTCTGGATCACCTCGTCCAGGGCGCGATGGCAGATCAGGTCATCACCACCGAGGAGGTGATCGCCTATCGCATCCAGCGCGAAAGCGTATATGCACACCAACAGGAAATCGGGCGGGGGTTGAGCTTCCTCTCGGATGCCCTCTCGCTCTGCAAGACGATCCTGCACACCGGCGCGGTGACGCCGTGGGGAGCACGCAGCGCCCGCGAGAAGTCCGCCGACCGTGAGCAGGTACTCGCAACGGTCGACAACATCCTGCTCTTTCCCAGCATAACGACACCACAACTGGCGTAAACGCGAAACGTCCTCGACTGGCATCGAAGACGTCTCAGAAAGGTATTCAGATGATCGAAGTATACCAGAGAACCTCACCATTCCGCTCCACTCGACCGGCACCCAAGCCGACCCGGTCCCCGCGTCAGATGGCGACCGGCGAACGCCTGCGCCAGATCAGCGAGCAGGCCGACCCGCTGTACACCCAGCTCTTCGACGCTCTCCAAAAGGGACATCGGGCAACGGCACGGCACACGCTCGAGCGAATGTTCGCGCTTCGTGACGAATATCAGGACGTGGTCGCCGCCGCGCAGGACGACGCCGGGACGTCGTGGGGATGGACAGCATGAGCACCATCACCACGCCGGCCATCGTCGGCATGATGTCGAACGGTCTCCTGATCGTCAGCAGCATGCACGGCATCTACGTCGTTCATCCGAACTGGCTCGTGGTGTACGGGGAGGCCGCACGATGAGCGACACACGGTCCAAGAGACGAGCCAGACTGCGAAATGCAGGCGTCGAGGTTCCGGACATCATTCTGCCTTTTACGCAGGATCACTCCGACATCCTGACTCGTCTTGGAATCACTTGGGGCATCTACGTCATAACGCCCGAGTCGGCCGAGGTTCAGATGGATTTGGTCGTCGAGCTCTACGGAAATGAGATTGCCGACGCGTATCGGCAATATCTCATGCAGCTCGGCTGTGAGTCTTACATTCGCGCCCACTTCTACACGGACGAGAACGACATGGTGCTGGGTCGGAAGCCAGCCTCCGAAGTGCCGGAGGAGTACCGATGACCACCGCGCCGAAGCCGTACTGCCACGACGATGTGCCGTGTGTCGATTACGACGCACGGTTCTCATACGTCAAACGAAGCCTCGAAGCATGCGATGCACAACGGATCGCGACGGTCGCGAAACTCAGCGAAAACGCACGCGATCGGTCGTACAGCGTGGCCGAAGTTGCGTCATTGCTCGACGTTGCGGTTCCCACGATCCATTCCCGGATTCACCGAAACACGTTGCAATTCCCGAAGTTCCGGATCGGCTGGGACTGGCGATTTGCCAGGCACGACGTCCATGCCTGGATCAGCGAGCACCAGCATGACACCGACTCTATCGCCGCTGACTAGTCCACCCGCCGGGCGGCTTTCGGGTCGCCCGCTGCATTGAATCAAGGAATGACATGACATGGCACAGAACTACAACACCCGGAATCAACAGAACGCGATCGTCCCCTATAACGCCAGTGATGTGATGGTCCCCGAGGGATTCAACGAGAACGTCGACCTCATTATCCAGACCTACGCCAAGGACCTCACTCCGCTTGAAATGGGGCTCTTCGCCGCCGATGCGCATCAACGCGGACTCAGCATCGTCAAGCGGCAGATCTACGCCACGAAGTTCAACGGCAAGATGACGATTATGGTCGGGGTCGACGGGTTTCGGGCCCAGGCCGAGTCTCATCCCGATTACGCCGGCCAGGACGGCCCGTACTGGTGCGGTGAAGACGGTTTCTGGCGAGACGTCTGGCTGTCCAAGGATACCCCGTCAGCCGCCAAGGTCGGCATCTACCGCAAGGGGTTCACGAATCCGATCTACGCCGTCGCGTTGTGGTCGGAGTACGGGTCCACGCGTGAGATGTGGAAGAAGTTCCCCACCGTCATGATCGCGAAATGCGCCGAGGTCGCGGCGATCCGCCGGTCATTCCCCGACAAGCTGGGCGGTGTGTACGCAGCCGAAGAAATGGACCGGAACGACGCACCGGCGGCCCCGTACGAGGTGGCCGGCAAGGTCATCAACCACCCCGCCAACCAGCCACCCGGACCGCCTCCGCTCGAGGCACTGGAAGCGTGGGCCGGTGATATCGGACTCGGGATCGAGGACCTGAACGCCGCCGCGACCTTCCTGCGCAAGCAGGACAGCGACATCACGACGATGACAGACCGCGACCTCGCAGCGGTCCACACCAAGCTCGTCGCTGCCTACCAGAAGGACCACGACAAGTTCTTCGCCTGGATCCAGTCGTTGCAGGCGGTGGACATCTCCGACGCCGTTGACGCCGAGCATCGCCCTGTCACCACCGCACCACCGACCGCCGATGAGATGGACGCCGCACTAGCGTCAGCAACGCCCACCTCCCTGCCGTTCGACGTGCCGGATGCGAGGAAATACCAATGACCTATCAGCAACAGCATGCTCTTCCGGTGCTGACGAAGCGATCAACACTTCGAGATCGTGTACGAGGAACCTTCGTTCCGCTGACAAAACAGAGAATCCTTCAACCGAGTGGCGAGGCGATCCTCGAATGGATTGGCGTCAACGACCTCCAGGTGGACGATTACCAACGCAAGATCAGCAGCCAACAAGTGCGCGACATTATCCGGAATTTCAATTCCGACACGTTCGGCATCATCACTGTCGCCCTCAGGGAGAACGGTGATCTCTACGTGGTTGACGGGCAGCACCGAGTAACGGCGATTCGCCTGATGCAATTGGAAGGGGACAACCAGGAGGTTCAATGTGTGGTGATTTCGGGGTGGACCCCTGTTCAGGAGGCCAAGTTCTTTTCGGAAAGTCAGCGGAACCGAAAATCGATCACTCCCGGCCAGGCGCATACCGCCGAGGTCTACGCCCGGGACGAGGTCGCGGTAACGATTGAGCGAGCGGTGTGTGAGGCGGGATATCGGTTGTCCGTAAAAACGGGCGACGATGGCGGTGGACACATCAAGGCGGTCGGTGCGTTGTATCGGGTGGCCGGGACGTACGGATCTTCGATCCTTGCCAAGACGCTCCTCGTCTGTGCGTCTACCTGGGGGGTCGACAACGCTCCGCTGGAACCAACGATCAACGGAATCGCGCTCTTCCTGCGGATGTATCCAGATGTCGACGTTCGTCGTCTTGTCGTCAGACTCCGCGTCGAGTCCGAGGACGCTTTGATTGCCAAAGGGAAATCCATCGGCATGAGCATGGGATACAAGCTCCAGGAAGCGATCGCGCAAGAAATCTTCAACCGCTACAACGTCAAGATGTCTACGCATAAGTTGACGGATTTCCCCGGACATCTCGAAGGCGTACGCCAATATGTGAAGCGCCATGGTGTCGCGGCCCGGAAGCCGGGAGCACAGCGATGGTAAACGCCGTGCAGACATCGTTCGCCTACAGCGACCTCGCTCCGGACACGCGTGCAATCGTGGAGGCGGCGACCGATCGCCTCCACGTCCTCGAGCGCAAGACTGGCGAGCAGATCATCGAAATCGGGAAGATCCTCATTCAGGTCAAGGTGGATATCCCTCATGGGCGATTCCTGCCGTGGTTGGAAGCTGAATTCGGATGGAGCCAGCAATCGGCAAGTAACTTCATTCGAGTAGCCGAGCATTTCGGCAAACTACCAAATTTTAGTAACTTCGCCCCTTCTGCGCTCTACGCGCTCGCATCGAACACCGTCCCCGCAGCAATCCGAAAAGAATTCGTTGCCAAGGCCGAAGCCGGCGAGAAGGTGACGCACAAGGATGTCAAGGCTCGCATTGCGACCAAGGACATCGATGCGGTGCGCCAGTCAATGTACAAGCCGGTCAATCCATTGTCAGTTGACTCCGATCCCGAAGACGACGAACCGCTTTCCGATTTCCCCTACGAACGCATCGATCCGTACACCGGCGAGGTTCTCCCGAACGACGCGCCAGCACCACGGACGGCTTCGGCAAAGCCAGCACCTCAGCGACGTCCAGAAGAACCATACGAGGACAAGGACGCGCGCGCCCATGCCGTCGCCGCTGATCTTTGCGCACGGCATGGGACGGAACAGGCGATCCGCATCGCCGATGCGATCTACCGCCAGACAGGACATTCCCATGGATAGCACCACGCTCGAACGCGCCGCTGAGGCTGCCTATTGCGCGCATCACGCCGAGATGTTCGACATCGCCTGGAACGACATGCCGGACTGGATGAAGGAACGATGGCGGTTGGCGGCACAGGCAGTCCTCACGATCGCCCAGCACCCGTCTGAACTGCTTCAGGTAA
>JAABUN010000982.1_pt1 | contig 68292 bp, 64 predicted proteins | sample 5559311 | NCBI WGS metagenome assembly JAABUN01 (sample SAMN10711877, study PRJNA513370) | rock metagenome | isolation source: Antarctica rocks | place: Antarctica: Victoria Land, Siegfried Peak sud | reverse complement strand
CTTAATAGCATCTCTAAAAGAGATAGCTATTTACTTCTTCTCCGTTTATAGATATTTAAACCCCTTTTCAAATTAAGTTTTATTATTTTACCTCCCCGTCCAAACTGGCGCCAGCCATGCAACAGGTTTAGAAGGGTCAGTGCCGGGAGCATCTCCTCCGCCCGCATTCCATACCCTTACAAAAAAATATTTGTTATTAGAGTCCTTAATTACAGGGCTCCATTTAACAGAATAACCAGGAGTGGGATTGTATGTTTGCACCACTTCGCCACCATCCTTTACAATATCAATTTTTGTAATTTTATCCTTAGGGTTATTTGTATCCGGATCGCTGACGCTAATCTCAAATCTATAGTCTTTGGCGCCATTAAGTGTTGATCCCATAATCCTGCCGTTAACGCTATATCTGCATTCAATGTTCTTATCAAGTGATGCATAAGTTCGCCTGTTCTTCATGGCATCCAGTATGGCGGCCTTTGTTTTACTTGTTGCCAATACAAAAGTGCGGGAGGTTTGTGCTTTGATACCATTAAGCCCGTGATTATCGTTGCCTGCTACGGGAGAAACTTTCCATCCCGAATCCAGCGCTGCCAAAAAGCCTTCGTAATGAATATTTTTATTTGAATTGATAACTTCAAGCATGGTAATTATGTCTGTTACTTTAGGATCACGGCCGGCAAAGCTATTATATTGTTTAGCTGAGGGATGATTGAAAGTGGCCACAACAGGGCCAACGCCATTAGATGGAACTGTATCAAGCCACTTATACAAATAGGGAAGATCAATTCCCGTTTCAAGCGCATTTAAATACGATGAACTGTTGATTACATTAATATGCCCCTTGCCGCCAGGACCGTTATTTTCAGAATATTCAAAGCCAACCAATGCAACAAAATTACTATTGCTTACTTCGGTAGCAGCTTTGTTTGTGGCTAACCATGCTTCATTGTTTAAATTGGTAGGATGAAAGGCAGCTTCCTGCGAATGATCGGTAGTAAGATAAAAATCATAACCATTTGCTTTAGCGGCAGCATAATGATCGGGAGGAAAGCCCTGTGATTTTCGCCAGTCGGGTTTAGGGTTTCTGTTTTTTGGATGAGCTACATTTTGGGAGTCAATCAAGATACCACCCTCTTTTGCATCCTCATATTGCGATCCGTGAGACCATGTATAAGCTGTATGTGCATGTGTACTACCGGCATAAATGTAATATACCGGCATTGGTGAGTTTTTTTGCGCCTTCAAAGAAATACCTGCAATTATGGTTGCCATGGCAGTGAGAGTAAGATAGAACCCTGCTTTTAAATGTTTCATAGTTTACTTCAGTTGTTATGTATCACTTGTTGATAGTAAAGAGACATTAGTTGCTTCTTCTTACCAAAGATTATTGGGAAAGCTTTTTATAATATGCGGAATGCCCGATAATTCAATAATCATTTTTCAAACATCTGGAACTTGCATTAATTTTACCCCATGGATAATATACATATCTGCTGCCCTAAATGTAAATGGGAACCTGATGGTAAGCCTTATTGGCAATGTACATGTGGTAATGTATGGGATACTTTTAGCACCGGCGCAAGATGCCCCAAATGTGGCATAGTTTGGAAAGATACCCAATGCATAACTGAAGCAGGAGGTTGCGATAAAAGCAGCCCTCATCTCGACTGGTATGAAGGCCTGGAGGACATAATAAAAAAGCTGAAAGAAGAAATAGAGGAAGGCTGGGCTGTGCCTGCAACCACTTTTATAAGTAATTATTAAGCCGCAACGTCATTCCTTTTCTTGTGCCATTGTGTACGCCGTTATCAATAGTGATCTCGCCGTTAACCAATACATATTTAAAACCTGCTGAATATTGGTGTGGCTTGTCGTAAGTGGAAAGATCCTGCACTTTGTTTTCGTCGAACACTACAATATCTGCGGCGTAGCCTTCCTTTAATAATCCACGATCTTTTAATTGAAATTTTTGTGCAGGCAGCGATGTCATTCTTCTAATTGCTTCTTCAAGCCCCATCACTTTTTCGTCGCGTACATATTTTGCAAGTACCCTGGCATTAGTTCCATAACCCCGGGGGTGTGGTACACCTTCATTAAAAATGCGAATGCTTGCATCCGATGCAAACATGTTGTAAGGGTAGCGCATAATATCTTTTACATCATCCTCGCTCATGCCATGAAACACCATACCTGCGCCTCCCTTTTCCATCATTTCAATAATAGTTTCGGCTTCTTCTTTTAAAGTGTGCTTACGGCCTTTTGCAACGTTTGCCTGCTCAATGCTTTTTCCATTTAATGTTGTATCTGCTTTATAATTGGCTATTACAGGATAACTAAAATGCTTAAGCCTGCGTTTTTTTAAACTTTTGATCATTGCATTTTTTACATACTCTCTTGTAGCAGGGTTTTGTAACCTGGCATTAATAGAGTCCTGTCCGTCTGCTAAAACTTCATCAGGTAACAGCGTACCTAAATTTGTGCTGCTGGCGGTGTAGGGATATTGATCTATGGTTACATCAAGCCCTTGGTTTCGCGCATTAATTACCAGGGGTAAAGTTTCTTTCGATCTTCCCCAGTTTTGCTGGCCGCTTAGTTTAAAGTGAGATATTTCAACGGGCAGTTTTGCTTCTCTGCCTACGCGTATTGCTTCCTGTATTGCCTGTACCACGCTGTCGCCTTCGTTACGCATGTGCGAGGCGTAAAGACCATTGTACTGAGAAGCGACTTTTGCCAACTCAACAATTTCTTCTGTTTTTGTATAAGTGCCCGGTATATAAATTAAGCCTGTAGAAAGGCCTACGGCTCCATCCTTCATAGCCTGTTCTACCAGCACCTTCATTTGGTTTAATTCATCTGTTGTTGGCTGCCGGTTTGCTGTTCCCATAATCGCTCTTCTTACATTATTGTGTCCTATAAGCGAGGCAACGTTAATTGATAGTTTGATGCTGTCAAGTGAAGCAAAATATTTATTTAGATCAACTCTTGATGAGCCGCAGTTGCCGGTAACAACAGTAGTTACTCCATCCATTAAAAAATTTGTTGCAAGCGGGTTTTGCACTTCATCACCTTCTATGTGGGTATGCACATCAATAAAGCCGGGCGCCACTATTAACCCCGTCGCGTCTAATTCTTTTGCGGCATGTTCGTTAGTTAGCTTTCCTATTTTTAAAATCTTACCGTCTTTTATAGCTACGTCTGCATAAAACCACGAGTTGCCGGTGCCGTTAATCACTTTTCCGTTGCGTATTATAATGTCGGCAGTGTTTTGAGTGTAACTTATAAAAGGTAAAAGAAGAATAGCGAATACGAATTTCATGCAGGTAAAATTTTTGTAAGTTAATGGTTGCGGCATTTTAGTTTTGTATTTGTAAATATAAGCGATGGTACGATTAGAAAAAATTGAAGATGAAAAAGGGCTTGATGAAGTTCGTAAACTTTTTAGAGAGTATTTGGAAGAACTGAATGAAAATTTGTGTTTTCAAAGTACTGATGAAGAGTTGGTTTCTCCGCTTAAAAAATACGGCCTGCCTTTTGGAAGTTTACTCGTTGCTTATGTAGATGATGAACCAGCAGGGTGTATTGCTTTACAGCCTTTAAAAGAGGAAGGAGTTTGTGAAATGAAGCGTTTGTATGTTCGCCCCGGTTATCGTAATAAAGGGATTGCAGATGCATTAGTTATAAAATTGTTAGCAGCGGCAAAAGAAAAAGGGTATAAAAAAATGGTGCTTGATACGCTGGAACGATTACAACCGGCAATAAAATTATATGTAAAGCATGGTTTTGTAAATACATCTGCTTATTACGAAAATCCCTTACCGGAAGTGATGTATATGGAGAAGGTGCTATAAGAATAATGTGCTCATAAGTTACATTATAAACTGCTTACAATCTTTTCAATTACTTGCGGATAATGCTCATGCTCCAACTTATGAATCCGCTCTGCCAAACTCTCCGGCGTAGCATATTTAAAAACAGGGCAACGTGCCTGAAAAATCACATCACCATTATCATAATGTTCATCCACATAATGTATAGTTATGCCGCTTTCAGTTTCTCCGGCAGCTATAACGGCTTCATGCACTTTTGCACCATACATTCCTTTTCCGCCAAATTTTGGTAACAAGGCAGGATGAATATTTATGATCCTGTTTCTATACGCCTCAATTAATGTTTGAGGAATTTTCCAAAGAAAGCCTGCCAAAACAATAAAGTTTATACGTGCCTCTTTCAATTCATCTGCATATCCGTTTCCTATAGAAAACTTTTCTTTCTCAATTAACAAAGCGCCAATTTGATTAGCAGTAGCAATATCGAGAACGCCGGCAGTTGGTTTGTTGCAAACAATCAACTCCACCTTAATAAAAGGATGTTGCGAAAAGTGCTCTATAATTTTTTTTGCATTCGTACCTGTGCCTGAAGCAAAAATAGCTATACATTTATAAGAAGAAGAAACAGGCTTGCTTAAAACCCTTGTCATGCTGTAAAGATGAGCTGTAAAGATGTAAGAAAAGTATGAGTATAAAAATGATGTTTAAAAGATACTTTCTTTTTAAGTGTTATACTTACACAACAATGACAATCAATTTATCTGTATTTTTAAAACATCCTGAAACCCTTACTGAATAAGGGAAAATTTTTTTCTATCATATTGATATTATGTCACTATGGTGACCTATTTTTGCAGCCATTTAGGATATTTTTCCACATTAAAGCACAACTTATTGTGTATATGACCCAAGACCGGCGAATAACCAAAACATTAGTATTTAGTTTAATAGTCATTCTTATCTTTTCTGTTGGAAATAGTGCGTATGCTCAAAGCGGACAGGCATTATTTTCTCAAAATTGTGCTTCATGTCATGCACCTTATAAAGATCTTACGGGTCCCGCTTTAGCTGGTGTGGAAGAACGTTGGGGCGATAAGGCTAAATTACATGCATGGATACACAATAATCAGGCGTTCTTAAAAACCGGCGACAAGTATGCAAATGACCTTTATATAAAATGGAATAAAACTCCAATGAACCTGTTTCCTAATCTTAAAGACGAGGAGATAGATGCTATACTTGCTTACATTAAAACTGTTCCCGATCCTAAAGCTGCCGGTGCTGCTACAGGTACTGCCGGTGCGCCTGCCGGTGAAGATGGTGGAGATAATACATTGCTTTTTGGCATCCTAACATTAATACTGGCAGTTGTTGCTTTAATACTGCTGCAGGTTAACAGCAATCTTAAAAAATTAGCCGACGAAAAAGACAATGTGCCATCTTTAGAGCCGCTTCCTTTTTGGAGGAACAAAGCATACATTGCCCTCTTCACCATATTATTATTTTGTATTGGCGGGTATTTAACTGTACAAGGTGCAATAGGTCTTGGCCGTTCTCAAGGGTATCAGCCGGAGCAGCCAATCTACTATTCGCATAAAGTTCATGCAGGTACAAACCAGATCAGTTGTTTGTACTGCCATAGCGGTGCGCAGGAAAGTAAGCATGCCAATATACCATCCTTAAATATTTGTATGAACTGCCACATGGCAATTAACGAATACAGTGGTAAGGATAAAATTTATAAAGAAGACGGAACAGAAGTTAACGGAAGTGCTGAAATACAAAAGCTATACAAATATGCAGGTTACGATCCTGCTGTTTCAAAAGTTTGGGATCCTAATAAGGCCAAGCCTGTAGAGTGGGTAAGAATTCATAACCTGCCCGATCATGTTTATTTCAATCACTCGCAACACGTTAAAGCCGGAAAAGTTGCCTGCCAAACCTGTCATGGCGAAATTCAGAAAATGGATGAAGTTCACCAGTTTTCAGATTTAAGCATGGGCTGGTGTATCAACTGCCATCGTACTACCCAGGTTCAGTTTAAAGAGAACGGCTTCTATAGTATTTACCAGAAGTTTCATGAAGATTTGAAGAATGGTAAAATTGATAACAATAAGGGTATTACAGTTGAAAAAGTTGGGGGAACAGAGTGTCAGAAATGCCATTATTAACTTTGTTAATAAGTACCGTTTGAATAGTAAAGAAGCAGAATTAAGAATTATAAAATACATTGGAAAGGGTGGTAACTGACATCCGTCAACTGCCTACTGTCAACTAAATCTAATTATGGAGCAACAAAAGTATTGGCAAAGTTTTGGAGAGCTGAACAAATTGAATGCTAATCAATCTACTGCTGAAGACGAGTTCCAGGAAGATTTGCCTTTTGAAGCTGATGACAAAGGCTTGCTGGAAGTTAAAACTCCACGAAGAGATTTCTTAAAATTTATGGGCTTTAGTACTGTCGCTGCCGCCGCTGCTGCCAGTTGCGAAATGCCGGTTAAAAAAGCTATCCCTTTTGTAAATAAACCTGAAGATATTGTTCCCGGTGTAGCCAATTATTATGCTACAACCTTTGTGCAGGATGGCGAAGCTATAAGCGCTATTGCTAAGGTAAGAGACGGACGGCCAATAAAAATTGAAGGAAATGAACTTTCTCCAATAACCCGTGGTGGTACTTCTGCAAGAATGCAGGCTTCAGTTTTAGACTTATATGATACAAGCCGTTTACCTTATCCCATGGCAAACGGAAAAGAAGTAAGCACTTTTGATGCTTTCGATAAAATGGTAGCAGGCGATCTTGCAGGTATTGGCGCAGCACCTGTTGTTTTACTTACCTGTTCTGTTATATCACCCACTACAAGGCAGGTTATCAGCCAGTTTTTAGCTAAATTCCCCGGAAGCCATCATGTGCAATATGATGCTGTCAGTTATAGCGGAATGCTGCTTGCAAACCAGGCATCGTATGGCCGCAGAGCTATCCCTTCGTACAACTTTGCTGCAGCTAAAGTAATTGTTAGTCTTAGTGCCGATTTTCTCGGATCGTGGGTTAACCCTGTAGAGTTTAACAAGCAATACAGCATAGGCAGAAAAATAAATGAGCAAAACCCGGCCATGAGTAAGCATATCCAGTTTGAGGGTATGATGAGCATGACGGGTGCAAATGCCGATGAAAGATATTCTCACCGGCCATCTGAAACAGGTGCCATTGCTCTTGCTTTATATGCTGCTGTTGGTGGTGCAGTTACCGGCCCGGCTTTAAACACTAACCTTCAAAATGCAGTGCGAAAAACTGCAGTGCTTCTTACTGCCAGCCGTGGAGCGGCAGTGGTGGTTTGCGGCAGCAATGATCCCAATATTCAAATTATAGTAAATGGCATTAATGCTTCGATTGGCGCTAACGGTTCTGTTATAGATTGGTCTTCTACATACAATACCCGCCAGGGAATTGATGCAGATATGGCTACACTGGTAAATGATATGAATGCGGGTGCTACAGGCGCTTTATTTATTCATGAAGCAAATCCTGTTTATAATTACTTTGACAGTAAGCGTTTTGCTGACGGATTGAAAAAAGTGAAGCTTACTGTTTCGTTTAATGCTAAAATGGATGAAACAACTGAACTTTGTAAATATGTGATCCCCGATCACCATTACCTTGAAAGCTGGGGCGATGCTGAAATAAAAACAGGTCAGTTCTCATTAATTCAGCCTACTATTTACCCATTGTTCAAAACCCGCCAATGGCAGGATACCCTTTTAAAATTAAGTGGTGCCACAACTGATTATATCACCTTACTTAAACAATATTGGAGTGGAAGGTTAGGTGGAGATGTGGGTTGGGATAAAGCTTTGCAGGACGGTGTAATTACGCCAGGATCAACCCAAACAAGCACAAGAACAGTTCTTACCAACCCAACCAGCGGCGCACCTGATACTGCCCGTTCTGTAGGGATGGCTACTCCACTTACTACGACCGGTACTACCCCGGCACAAAGAGCTGCCCCAGCATTTGCAACAACCGGTGCACAAGGTGCAGGTTTTAATGGCGGCGGGGTTGCGCAGGCTGCAACTGCAATTGGTTCGGCTAAAAAAGGGGGAAAAACAGAACTGGTTTTGTATCAGAAAGTAACAATGGGTACAGGCCAACAGGCAAATAACCCCTGGTTGCAGGAGTGCCCTGATCCTATTACTAAAGCAACGTGGGACAATTATGCTATCATTTCCCCGGCTTTGGCAAAAAGCATGTTCGGGATTGACCTTACTAAAAACGGCGACTCAGATGCTTATGAAGTGCATCCCGAAAAGCCGGTTATTAAAATTACAGCAAACGGGAAAACATTAGAGTTACCTGTAATCATTGTACCTGGTACTAACCCTGATACTATTGCTGTGGCAGTAGGTTATGGTCGTGGTGTAAATGCTGTTTCTGATAATTATGATGAAAGCGACGACAGGATTGATAAAGCCCGTCAAAATATAGGTAAAGCCGGTGGGGCAGTTGGTAAAAATGCTTACCCGCTTGTTGCTTTCAATGGTGTTACAAGAGATTATATTTTGCCTGCAATTGATGTTGCCAAAGCAGGATACAATTATAAAGTTGGTCAAAACCAAACCCACCAAACGTACGAAGACCGTACTGAAGTTGTGTTGGAAACTTCACTTCCGCAATTTAGAGCACAGCCGAAAATGTTTTCGGAGAGAAGAGAAGAGCTGCATAAAGACTTTGCTCCCAATACAGAAAATTTTGAAAAGGAAGCAACCCTATATCCTTTATTTCCAAAGCCCGGAATTAAATGGGGTATGAGCATTGATATGAATAGTTGTACCGGCTGTCATGCATGTGTGGTAGCCTGTACTGTTGAGAACAATGTGGCTGTTGTAGGTAAACACGAAGTTACACGTGCACACGATATGCATTGGATACGTATTGACCGTTATTTTAGCGGTAACCTCGATAATCCAAATGTGGTGTTTCAACCGATGCTTTGCCAGCATTGTGATAACGCGCCGTGCGAAAACGTTTGCCCCGTTGCTGCTACCAACCACAGTAGCGAAGGGTTAAACCAGATGATCTATAACCGTTGTATCGGTACAAGGTATTGCGGTAATAACTGTCCTTATAAAGTACGCCGTTTTAACTGGGCAGATTATATGGGTGCTGATAGCTTCCCCGATAACCAGAGAGGCATAATTACTGATGCCTCGTTTATGATGAATGATGACCTTACAAGAATGGTTTTAAATCCGGATGTAACTGTGCGCAGCCGTGGTGTAATTGAAAAATGCACTTTTTGCGTACAACGTTTGCAGGATGGTAAGCTGAAAGCAAAAAAAGAAAGCCGCCCTTTAAAATCGGGTGAGAACGGGGAGTATGATGTTAAGACCGCCTGCCAGCAGGCTTGCCCTACCGATGCGATTGTTTTTGGAAATGTAAACGACAAGCAAAGCACGGTTTACCAACACCGGGCGGATAACCAGGGCCGTTTGTTCTATTCGCTCGAAATGGTACATACCTTACCCAACGTAAGTTATTTAGCTAAAGTTAGAAATACGGAAACTCCAATACATATTGGCAAGGTGCAGGAAACAGTTGGAGGACAAGGTGAGAAGGAAATGGAGCACCAGGACGGGCAGGAGAAGAAGTAGGGTGAATGGTTGAATTGTTTAAGTGTTGAATGGTTGATAGGTTTAATGGTTAACAGATTGAGTTTATTGTAATTGATGTAAAGATGTGGAATGAGATGCAAGTAAAGGATTACGAATAATTGATAAGTACGGAAGTAGATAGAAAACGGGTGTTAATTGAGGAAGGAATATTTTATAAAAAAATCATTTTAAAATCAGCATTGCTGGTTCTAAACCAAACAAGATGCATTTAAAGTACGAATCACAAATCAGGGAACCACTGGTTAATGGTAATAAGGATTATCACCAGATAACAGAAGACATTATTCGACCGATTGAAGCTAAGCCGGGTACACTTTGGTACGTAGGTTTTTTTGTTTCGGTTGCGATGCTTTTGTTTGGCGTATATAGTGTTTACCGGGATGTAACTTATGGTATCGGGCAGTGGAACCTTAATAAAACAGTAGGCTGGGGTTGGGATATAACTAACTTCGTTTGGTGGGTGGGTATTGGTCATGCAGGAACTTTAATTTCGGCAATCTTGCTTCTATTCAGGCAAGGATGGCGAACAGGTGTAAACCGTGCAGCAGAAGCAATGACGATTTTTGCGGTAATGTGTGCAGGCCAGTTCCCGATCTTTCACATGGGTAGGGTGTGGGTAGGATTTTATGTAATGCCTTATCCAAATACACGTGGTCCCTTGTGGTCAAACTTCTCGTCTCCTTTGTTGTGGGATGTATTTGCGATCTCTACTTATTTTACGGTTTCTTTATTATTCTGGTACGCGGGTTTATTACCAGATCTTGCTACTATTCGCGATCGTGCTAAAACAAAATTGCGTAAACTTTTTTACGGTGTTGCATCTTTTGGATGGAATGGCAGTACAAAACACTGGCAAAGGCATGAAAGTCTGTCGTTAGTGTTGGCTGGCTTAGCAACGCCTCTTGTATTGTCAGTTCATACCATAGTATCTTTTGACTTTGCCACCTCTGTAATTCCCGGTTGGCACACTACGATTTTTCCTCCTTACTTTGTAGCCGGAGCTATTTTCTCGGGCTTTGCAATGGTGCAAACGCTGTTGATTGTAGTAAGAAAAGTGTTGAACCTTCAGGATTATATAACCCTCGGGCATATTGAAGCGATGAACAAAGTAATTGTTCTTACAGGTTCAATTGTAGCTTGTGCTTATTTAACTGAATTGTTTATGGCATGGTATAGTCAAAACTCTTACGAAAGTTATGCGTTCTTTTACAGCCGTGCTAACCTTTTAAGTCCTTATGGCTGGAGTTATTGGGGGATGATGTTTTGTAATGTCGTATCTCCACAGGTTTTCTGGTCACGTAAACTAAGAAGGAATATTACGTTCACTTTCTTTATGAGTGTAATTGTAAATATCGGTATGTGGTTCGAGCGTTTTGTGATCATTGTTACTTCAATCTATCGCGATTATCTGCCAAGCAGCTGGGGTTATTACTATAGTCCAACCATTTGGGAGATCGGTTTTTATGTTGGTACTTTCGGGTTGTTTTTTACCTGTTTTTTCCTGTTTGCAAAATACTTTCCAACAATTGCGGTTGCAGAGATTAAGTATGTATTGAAGACATCAGGCGAGAATTATAAAGAGAAAATGGATAAAGTGGAGACTCAGAAAGTAGATGAATTTGCACATGATTATGCGCATTAGAGTTGTTAGTTGTAGGTAGTTGTTAAATAGTTGACAGATGGCGTTAATGGTTACAGAAATTAAACCGTTATTAGTTACGCTTATTTTTGCATTTTGATTTTAGACTTCTGAATTAATTATCATGGCATTAAAAAGATTTGTAGTTGCTTGTTTCGATGATGAAGAGGTATTGTTTCCTGCAGTAAAAAAAGTTCGCAATGCAGGATACAAAATACAGGATGTATATACTCCTTTTCCCGTACATGGTTTAGATCATGCTTTAGGAATGAGGGAAACCAGCCTTCATACAGCAGGATTCATTTACGGTATTACCGGCACCATTACAGCATTAAGCTGTATGAGCTGGGTATTTACCAAAGACTGGCCTTTGAATATTGGCGGTAAACCTAACCTTCCTTTGCCTGCATTTATCCCAATCACCTTTGAGCTTACCGTACTATTTTCAGCAGTAGGAATGTTTTATACTTTCCTCTATTTATGCCAGTTAGCGCCATTTGTAAAAAGACATCATTTTCATCCTCGCGCTACCGACGATCTTTTTGTAATGGCAATTGAATGTACCGATAAAACAAATGTAGATGACCTGAAAGGTTTTTTGCAAAGCGCCGGGGCTGTTGAAGTAAATTACCAGGTGGCCGAAACAGGCTGGTGGTTTGGCCGTTATGATAAAGAGCAGAAATTATATACCGAACGTCCGGCTATTGTTTAATTGATTATAAGAACAACAAAACGATGAAGAAATTAGCGTTCATATCATTTTTTACTTTTGCAGCAGTTATGGTAATAAGCTGCGGAGATGATGTACAACGGGAACCGGGCAGAACTTATATGCCGGATATGGCTGAAAGCCGGGCTTATGAAACGTATAGAGATCACAGTAATCTTGCATCGAAAGGAGTAAGTTTCAATAACCAGCCTGTTGCAGGAACGGTTAGCCGTGGAGAAGAACTTCCGTACCATCTGCCAAATGACAGCAACGGCTATAATGCGAGCCGGGGTGTGATAGATCCATTACCAAGATTGAACAATATTGAAATGACTGAGGCTGAAAGGTTGTATCTCATCAATTGTGCTATCTGTCATGGTACTGCTTTAAATGGAAATGGTCCTTTATATAAAGATGGCCAGGGGCCTTATCCTGCAAAGCCTGCTACACTTGTCGGCGATCCTAAAATTGAAGCTTTACCTGAAGGAACCCTCTTTCATGTAATAACTTATGGTAAGAACCAAATGGGAAGTTATGCAAGCCAGTTAAACCGCAAACAACGCTGGATGGTTGCGCAATATATAAAGTCTAAGCAAAGCAAATCAACAGGCACAAGCCCTATGGCAGCAATTCCGCAGGGAGATACTACTCAATCAGCAAAAGGAAAATAATCGAACGAAAACCAAACTGCAATCAAAATAAATTAAAGATGGCATCTACTATTAGAGAGCAATTTGAAACAACAGGAAAGACGAGAACATGGTCGCTGGCACTAATGGGCCTGGGCATACTTGCTTTCTTAATCGGCCTTATAACACATGCATTAAGCGGCGATATACATAAGCAGGCTATATTTTGGGGTACATTGTTGTATAACTGTGTATTCTTTTTATTAATTTGTAATGCCAGCATGTTCTTTATTTGTGTAACTACATTAGCACATGGGGGATGGCAAACTGTATTTCGCCGGGTACCCGAAGCTATAAGCGCAGTAGTACCAATTTTTGGTTTGATCGCTCTTTTCATCATGTTTTTTATTGTGTTTGGTTTAGGCCATGGACAGGAGCATCATCCTATCTATCATTGGATTACACCTGGACACGATAAGATTATTAATGCTAAAAAAGGATTTTTAAATCCGGCATTCTTCGTAATCTGGTCACTGTTATCAGTAGGTTTATGGAGTTATTTAGGTATGAGGATGCGCAGGCTTAGCCGCGAGTCGGATGAGCGTAATATGAGTTTGGAGCAAAGCAAAAAATGGGTTTGGAATAATACCGTTACAGCTTCTTTATTTACTGTATGGTTCGGGTTAACCGTTGCTTCAACTACCCCCTGGTTTTGGTTAATGAGTATTGATACACACTGGTACAGCACTATGTTTAGCTGGTACACATTTGCTAGTTCTTTTGTAAGCGGGATTGCATTAATTACCCTTTGGGTTATCTTCTTAAAAAATAAAGGATACCTGGAATATACAACCGAGGAGCATTTGCACGATCTGGGTAAATTTATGTTTGCCTTCTCCATTTTCTGGACGTACCTGTGGTTTAGCCAATACATGTTAATATGGTATGGTAATATACCTGAAGAAACTATTTATTTTAAACCCCGCGTACAAGGGGCATGGAGAGGGATATTTTACCTAAACCTTATCATCAACTTTGTTTGCCCGTTACTAATTTTGATGAAGCGTAGCTCAAAGCGGAACTATACAATGCTTACCTTTATGTCCATGCTTATTCTTTTTGGTCATTGGATTGACTTTAACCAGATGGTGATGGGGAGTATATCAAAAGAGCACGTAACACTCGGGTGGCTCGATTTTGGGGTTTTGGCTTTATTTGCAGGAATGACCATCTTTTTTGTGGGAAGAGCCTTAGCAAAAGCGCCGTTAATTCCCCGGAATCATCCATATCTTAAAGAAAGTATTATTCACCACACCTGATCATTGATTATAGAGTAAAGATTTATTTATTAGAATAGAAAATATCAGAGTTATTATGTCAACATATTTTACCATCGCCCTTATCGTATTAGTGTTTGTGGTGATCTTTCAAATTGCTAAAACGAGCGAATATGTGTCTATATTAAAAGGAGAGGAAAAATCCAGAAAGCAGAATAATAAGATCAATGGATTTTTAATGATCGCCTTTCTTGTTTTTGGTTTAATAGGAGTTTTTTATTGTCATGAAATTTTAAAGGGAAGAATCTTAGGAGAAAGCGCGTCTGTTGAAGGAGAGAAGGTGGATGAGATGCTTTATATAACCACGGTTATTACAGGTATTGTATTCTTTATAACCCAAATTTTATTGTTTTGGTTTTCGTATAAATACCAGGAAAAGGAAAACAGGAAAGTGTTCTTCTTTCCGCACAATAATAAATTAGAAGTTTTGTGGACAGTAGTTCCTGCAATCGCTTTAAGTGTGCTGATAGTAATTGGATTAAGAAACTGGTTTATTTTTACCGGTGACGCACCCAAAAATTCGTTGGTTGTAGAGATAACCGGAAAGCAGTTCGGATGGATTTTTCGCTACCCTGGAAAAGACAATCAGTTTGGAAAAAAGTATTTTAGGAACATTGATCCTGCCACTAACACTTTAGGTTTGATTTGGGTGGATAACCAACAATTCAATCAAAAAGCTGACCCTGCAACTTATGATGATATAGTAACGGAGCAAACGATGTATGCCGTAAAAGGAAGGCCGGTTAAGCTAATAATAAATTCAAGGGACGTAATTCATGATGTTGGTTTACCATATTTTCGTATGAAAATGGATGCGGTACCCGGTACACCTACAACTTTGTGGTTTACCCCTAAGTTTACTACCAATGAAATGAAGGATAAGACAGGCAACTCTAATTTTGAGTACGAAATAGCCTGTGACCAAATCTGCGGAAACGGGCATTATTCGATGAAGGGGATTATTAAAGTGGTAACGCAGGCGGTATTTGATGAATGGACAAGAATGCAGAAGCCTACTTACTTAGCAGCTTTTCCTGAGAAAGATCCGTCTGCTAAACCTGCTGTACCGGCGGCAGCAGACAGTTCCAAGAATGCTACTGCATCCAATAAAATAAAGGTTGAAGGAACACAAAATAAAACCTTGCATTAAAAGATTTAGATAAGTTATTTACCCTTTGGGGTGATAAAGAAAAAAGATTTTTATGAGTAACGAAGAGATTTTACATACGCAAAGCACAGCCACTCATGTTCATGATACAGATCACGATCATAATGGTCACCATCATCATCATGAAAGTTTCATCACCAAATATGTATTTAGCCAGGATCATAAGATGATTGCAAAGCAATTTCTTATTACAGGTATGTTCTGGGGGGTGATGGGCGGTTTAATGTCGGTGTTGTTCCGGATACAATTGGCCTATCCCGACCAAAGCTTTCCATTTTTAGAAACACTTTTGGGTAAATGGGCAAAAGGCGGTCATATTACTCCTGATGCTTATTATGCATTAGTAACCACCCACGGTACGGTAATGGTATTTTTTGTATTAACTGCGGGTTTAAGCGGTACGTTTGCTAACTTCTTAATACCCCTCCAGATTGGGGCAAGAGATATGGCCTCACCTTTTTTAAACATGCTTAGCTACTGGTTCTTCTTTATTGCCGGTGTTATCATGTTATCTTCACTCTTTGTTCAGACCGGCCCTTTCAGTGGTGGATGGACGGCCTATCCGCCTTTAAGTGCGCTTGGTTCTGCATCGCCAGGTTCTAAAACAGGTATGGATCTGTGGCTTATAGCTATGGCTATATTTGTGGTAAGCAGTTTATTAGGTGGTTTAAATTATATAACTACCATCCTTAATATGCGTACAAAAGGAATGACTATGACGAGGTTACCTTTAACCATGTGGGCATTATTCTTTACCGCTGTTTTAGGGGTTCTTTCTTTTCCAGTATTGTTATCCGGTTTTATCCTGCTTATTTTCGACCGTAACTTTGGCACCAGTTTTTACCTGAGTGATATTTATATTAATGGCGTGGGCGCTTTGCCAAATGAAGGAGGCAGTGCCATTCTTTACCAGCATTTGTTCTGGTTCTTAGGACATCCAGAAGTGTATATAGTTATTCTTCCGGGAATGGGTATCGTATCTGAAGTGATGAGCACTAATGCACGTAAACCGATTTTTGGATATATGGCAATGGTTGGTTCTTTATTTGCAATTGCAACACTTTCATTCCTTGTTTGGGCACATCATATGTTTGTATCCGGGATGAACCCTTTTCTCGGATCTTTCTTTGTTTTGCTGACGTTGCTTATTGCTGTACCTTCTGCTATTAAAGTTTTTAACTGGATAACAACATTATGGAGAGGTAATTTGAGATTCACTCCCGGGATGCTTTATTCCATTGGTTTTGTAAGTATTTTTATTTCCGGCGGTTTAACAGGTATCTGGCTCGGTAATTCTGCTTTGGATATTCACCTGCATGATACTTATTTTATTATTGCACACTTTCACCTTGTAATGGGTGTTGCAGGTATATTTGGTATGTATGCCGGTATCTACCACTGGTTCCCAAAAATGTACGGCCGGTATTTAAATAATACCCTCGCTTACATTCACTTCTGGATAACTTTTGTAGGTTCTTACCTTATTTTCTGGCCTATGCACTATGAAGGGCTTGCAGGAATGCCTCGCCGGTATTATGATTTTACCAACTGGGAGAGTTTTAAAATGTTTGGTGGCCTAAATATCTTTATCAGTATTGTTGCAATAATTGTGTTTGCTACCCAGCTATTGTTTCTTTTTAATTTCTTTTATTCAATTTTCAAAGGAAGAAAAGTTACCTCTCAAAATCCATGGGGCTCAAATACGCTTGAGTGGACTGCACCTATTCGTCCCGGTCATGGTAACTGGGAAGGTGAAATTCCTGAGGTACATCGCTGGGCATACGACTATGGTAAAGACGGAAAAGATTTTATTGCACAAACTACACCGGTAGGGGCAGAGGAAAGTAAACATTAATAATGTTTCTGCTGCGATTGCAGTGGCAGATAAATATAATAAATGCCCTGATACATCAGGGCATTGTTTTTAAATTAAAGGAGGATGTGTTACTATTATGATGAGCACTACACAAAAGATACCGGGCAGTTATAAAGCAGCCGCTAAAGTGAAGGATTACTTTCAGTTAATGAAGTTTACCCTAAGCTTTACTGTTGTTTTCTCCTGTGTTATCTGTTATTTGCTTGCTCCAAATATTCTGTTTAATAATTCAGATACGATTATAAAAGCTATAGAATTGTTTATTGCAGGAATGCTGGTGACAGGCAGCGCAAATGCAATTAACCAGGCCGTAGAAAAAGATACCGACGCTATGATGAAGCGTACCGGCAAGCGGCCTGTTGCGGATGGAAGAATGAGCCAACAGGAGGCATATACTTTCGCTTTAATCGCCGGGGGTGCCGGCGTTTTTATGATGTATGCTTTTTTTAATGTGCCTTCGGCAATCTTGTCTGCATTGAGTTTGTTCTTGTATGCTTACATATACACGCCTTTAAAAAAAGTAAGTTCTATAGCAGTTTTGGTAGGCGCTTTCCCCGGTGCGTTGCCTTGTTTAATTGGATGGGTAGCTGCAACAAATGTTATTAGCCCTTTTGTAAATATTCCGGAATTTAGCAGGGAGGTAAGTAATGCAGGCGGATGGATACTTTTTGGTATTCAGTTTCTTTGGCAGTTTCCACACTTCTGGGCAATTGCATGGGTTGCACATAAAGATTATTCAAAGGCGGGATTTAAGTTATTGCCTTCTGATAAAGGACCAACAAAGTTTACTGCATTACAAGCTGTTATGTATGCAGCGCTTATGGTGCCTTTTGGTGTTTTGCCTTATTATTTCAAAATGACCGGAACGGTTAGTTTATGGATAGTACTGGCTTGTAATTTATTTATGGTTGTACAATGCATACGCTTATTTATTGAGATGGATGTAAAGGCAGCAAGAAGGGTTATGTTTAGCAGTTATATTTATTTGCCGGTTGTTTTGCTGGCTTTACTGGCAGATAAAATAACATAGGAAATAACAAATAGCAAATAGCAAATAACAAATAGCAAATAGCAAATAACAAATAGCAAATAACAAGCATCCTCTGGAAGAAAGGGCTTTTCAATTTGCAAAAAGAGTAAGAGCCTTTACGAGAATGATTAAAAGAGATGTAGAAAATATTGAAGACATAAAGCAGTTAGTAAGAGCAAGTGGATCAGTAGGAGCAAATTATATAGAAGCTAATGAAAGCTTAGGCAGAGCAGATTTGAGAATGAGAATTAAGATTTCAAGAAAAGAAGCAAAGGAAGCTATTCATTTTTTAGGGCTTCTTCAAACGTTTGAAGTACCTGAACTTGAAAAGGAAAGAGAATTTTTGCTAAACGAAGCTGTTCAACCTAAAAAGATATTTTCAAAGATGTTGAATAATCTTGGAGAGTAGGCCCTATTGGAATTTGAGATTTGGAATTTTGGAATTTGAAACTTAAAATTTGAAACCATGATGGCAACATTGAGCGAACAGCAACATAAAAGACTCCATCCGCACAAGTTTACTTTGTGGATTGGGATAGCAAGCATATTAATGATGTTTGCAGGTTTTACAAGTGCATATATTGTAAAGAAGAGCCAAAGCAACTGGCTCGAATTTAGTCTTCCCCCCATTTTTTGGTATTCTACTTTAGTCATATTATTAAGCAGCCTTACTATTTACCTTGCTGCAAAATCTTTTAAAGCTCGTAATATGGTTCGTTACCGTGCTTTGCTAACTATCACTACCGGTTTAGGTGTGTTGTTTGTAGTTCTTCAGTGGAGCGGTTTTAACTACCTGGCACACCATGGAGTAAAATTAATTGGAAGCGGCAGTAATGCAGCAGGATCTTTTTTAGGAGTAATTACCGGCGTACATATATTGCACGTATTAGGCGGAGTAATTGCATTAATAGTAATGTTTATAAAGGCATATAGCAGTGAAAAAAAAAGTTACAGCCCTATACCAATTGAAGTAATGAGTATTTACTGGCACTTTGTTGACGCACTTTGGATATACCTTTTTATTTTTTACAACCTTGTAAGTGGTTAAGATTACCATTAAAATTAAATGATGTAAAAAGGGGATTGGAATATAATATCTTTTAAAGCATGGGTGATATAAAATAATTCGATCTTTTGATGCTGGTTTCAACATCAGCTAATAAATTTGCATACCAAACACAACAGATATACATGGCAACAGTAGCAACCGCAGCAGAGCAAAAATGGTGGAATGGCGGAAAAAGCCCTTTTAATGTAGAGTACGGCAAATTAATGATGTGGTATTTTTTAATGAGCGACGCCTTTACATTCGGTGCTTTTCTAATTTCTTATGGTACCATTCGCTTTTCAACAAACGGCTGGCCCGACCCTAACGAAGTGTTCAGATCTTTTCCCGGTTCAGGTGATGTACATGCCCCGCTGGTATTTGTTAGTGTTATGACCTTTATTTTAATCATGAGTTCTGTTACAATGGTACTTGCTGTACATGCAGGTCATAATCACGACAAAAAAAGCGTAGCTAAATATTTAGTGTGGACTATTCTTGGTGGTATCGCTTTTCTTTCATGCCAGGCATGGGAGTGGAACCACCTCCATCATGAAGGAGCCTGGTGGGGGCGTAATCCTTTTTTAAACCACGATGGCACTGCATCTACAACTAACTTCACCAATTTCTTTTTTACTATTACAGGTTTTCATGGTTTTCATGTATTTTCCGGCGTGGTCATTAATATAATTATGCTGATCATGACTTTAAATGATACTTTCGAAAGAAAAGGTCATTACCTGATGATTGAAAAAGCGGGGTTATACTGGCACTTTGTAGATCTTGTATGGGTGTTTGTATTTACCTGCTTTTACCTTATTTAAAATTTTAATTTGATATTTTTCAATAACATTTATGGAACATAGCACAACAGCACATGCAGAGCATCATGATAGCGGAACCAAAGCTATCTGGAGGACGTTTTGGATATTGTTAATCTTAACAATAGTTGAACTATTACTCGGATATCTAATGATAGGAAAAGAAGGAGGTTTTAGATTAGCATTAAAAGGAACTATCATAATACTCATGCTCGCTAAAGCATTTTATATAGTTGGTTATTTTATGCACCTTAAGCACGAACTAAAGAACCTTATTATGACCATTATAGTTCCTCTTACTTTGTTCCTCTGGTTTATTATTGCTTTTCTTTACGATGGCAGTTCGTTTAACAGGTTAAGAAACAACTACGACAGCTACCATAAAGAGCAAAGTACTAAGCCGGCTTCGCGGCAGGAATTGCATAATGCAGACGATATAAAGCCAAAGAAAGAACCTGCGATGGAATAAGTGTTGTGAGAAAACTTATTTTCTTTCTAGAACATATTAAAACCATCGCCGCAGGTGATGGTTTTCTTTTAAATTATTCTGATGAATAAAAAAGCGCTGTTAGCCCTTTCAATCGCCTTAATTATACCTGTTATAAGTTATTTTATTTTAAAAGTGGAAAGCGATGACGCAGTTGTAATGCCAAGGAGATACTATGCAGATTCTGTAGTTACTAAAGTGATTAATGGAAAGACAGTAACCGATACAGCCTGGCACAAACTCCCTAATATTAGGTTGGTAAATCAATTAGGCGATTCTGTGGGTTTATGGGATATTAAGAACAAAGTGATTGTTGCTGATTTCTTCTTTACACGTTGCCCCAACATTTGTCCTGCATTAACAAAAAACATGGCTAAGCTGCAGCAATCATTCTCCCATTATAACGAGGGAAGGAGGGTGATTGACTCTTCCATTGTTAATTTCCTGTCTTTTTCAATTGATCCTGAAAGAGATTCTGTTGCTGCGCTTAAGAAATACGCCGACCGCTATAAAGTTAACCACGATAATTGGTGGATGCTTACAGGGTCTAAAAAAACTATTTATGATTTTGCTTTTAATGAAATGAAATTAGGGGTGGTTGATGGGGAAGGTATAGATACTTCTTTTCTTCATGATCAAAGATTTGTTCTGCTCGACAAAGATTATATAGTAAGGGGTTACTATAATGGTTTAGACACTTTAGCACTGGCAAAACTTGCCCAGGATATCGGTTTGTTAATGCTTGAAAAAGACAAGAAGGTGAAGCGGAATATATTCCGGATGTAAAAACAAGGAACTAAAAAAAACATACATGATTGGAGCGAGCATACAAAAGAACGATAAAAAAGCTTATTGGTTAATAGGAACTTTATCTGTTATAGTGTTTACGGCCGTGGTGGCATTAAGCCGTTTTAAGTTAGATATTCATCCATCTTTTGATGTACACATTTTTGCAAAAATTGATGCTTTAACCAATACCCTTGTAGCAGTACTATTGGTTGCTGCACTGTTTGCAGTGAAGCAAAAAAAATACAAATTACACAAGAACATGATGATAAGCGCAATGCTGCTTTCTATTGTTTTTCTTGTATCGTACATAGCACATCATCTGCTGGCTGGAGAGGCTCAGTTTGGAGACATAAATCATGACGGGGTTTTAAGTGCTGCTGAAAAATTACAGGTGGGAAGTACAAGAACAATTTATCTGGTGTTTCTTGCATCGCATATTATTTTAGCGGCTTTTGCGCTACCGTTTATTTTATTTACCGCATATCGTGGCTTAATTGCTGAATGGGCTGCTCACCGGAAACTTGCAAAATACATTTGGCCTTTGTGGTTGTATATTGCTATAACGGGGCCTGTTGTTTACCTGCTTATCAGTCCTTACTATTCGTAAGAAACTTCTCCTGTTTTTCTTGTTATGCTTTGTCTTAACTCACCCCATTCATCACAGCCTCTTTAAATATTTTATTAACCAGCCCCTGCAATACCTTACCTGGTCCAACTTCTGTAAAATATGTAGCGCTATCTGCAACCATAGCCTCAACAGATTGTGTCCAGCGCACTGCACTGGTTAATTGATTAATGAGATTTTGTTTTATCTCTTCAGGATTAGTTACTGCTGCGGCAACCACATTTTGATAAACAGGACAAGACGGTTCCTTGAAATTAGTTGCTTCAATAGCGGCAGCTAATTCTTCTTTAGCCGGAGCCATCAAGGGGCTATGAAAAGCGCCGCCAACCGGTAATACCAAAGCGCGCTTTGCTCCTGCTGCTTTCATCCTTTCGCAGGCAACTTCAATTCCTTTCCGGCTTCCGCTTATCACCAATTGACCGGGGCAGTTAAAGTTAGCTGCTACAACAACTTCACCTGTTTCATTTTCGACTGCAGCACATATCTCTTCAACCTTCGCATCATCCAAAGCAAGCACTGCAGCCATCGTTGAAGGATTAATTTCACACGCTTTCTGCATCGCCTGCGCCCTTATGCTTACTAATTGTAAAGCATCTTCAAAACGTAAAGTATTGTTAGCAACCAATGCAGAAAATTCTCCTAAGGAATGCCCTGCTACCATATCAGGCTTTGCTCCTTCGATAGTTTTGTATGCTGCAACAGAATGGATAAAAACAGCAGGCTGTGTAACTTTTGTTTGCTTTAAATCTTCCTCACTGCCTGCAAAAAGCAGGTCGGTTATTCTAAAGCCTAATAGATCGTTTGCCTGCTCAAATAACGCTCGTGCTGTTGCATTATTCTCATATAAATTTCTACCCATTCCGCTAAACTGGCTGCCCTGTCCGGGAAATATGAAAGCATGTTTCATGCAGTTATTTTATAGTAAGCAAATGCGATAAGAAGATTAAATAAACTAATGAAGCTTTGCGGATATTAGTTTCATAAATTCATCCCGTGTGGGTATCTTTTCAAACTCCCCGATAAACGCAGAAGTTGTTGTAACGGAGTTTTGTTTAGACACACCACGCATCATCATACATAAGTGTGAAGCTTCAATTACAACAGCTACACCAATCGGCTTAAGGCTTTCCTGCATGGCATCCAAAATTTGTGTGGTTAATCTTTCCTGTACCTGTAAACGCCTTGAAAATACATCAACTACCCGTGCAATTTTACTTAAGCCTGTAATCCATCCGTTTGGTATGTAAGCAATATGTGCCTTACCATAAAAAGGCAGCATGTGGTGCTCGCACATACTGTATAGTTCAATATCTTTTACTACAATCATCTCACTTATATCTTCATGAAATTTGGCTGAGTTCAAAATTGCACAGGCATCCTGCTGGTAGCCTTGTGTAATAAACTGCATTGCCTTGGCTATTCGTTCAGGTGTTTTTAAAAGTCCTTCCCTGTCGGGATCTTCGCCCAATAAAGCAATGCTCTCCCGGTAATTTTTTGTAAGCCCTGCTGTTACTTCATGATCGTATGCCTCTGTTTTGTTGTATGCCATAACTTTTGTTTATACTGTTTATAATGATGCGGGATATTCGACAAAATTTCTTTCGGTTTCATATAGTCTTACCTGCAGGTCGAATTCTGAATCTATCTTTTCTCTTAAAATTTTATAGATAACAATTGCAATATTTTCTGCTGTTGGATTATTATTCTTAAATGCCTCGGTGTCTAAATTCAAATTCTTATGATCGAACCGCTTTAACACGTTCTCCTTAATGATGTCGCTTAAATATTTAAGATCAATTACAAAGCCAGTTAGGGGGTCAGGCTCGCCGACCACTTTTACAATTAAATCATAATTATGCCCGTGAAAATTAGGATTGTTACACAACCCGAAAACAGCAACATTCTTACTTTCATCCCAGTCGGGATTGAAAAGCCTGTGTGCAGCGTTGAAATGCTCTTTTCTGTAAACAGCCACTTTATTATTCATACGGTTCAATTAATTAGTACTGTTATTAGTTACCAAAGTATTCAACATAAATGCGCGGGGTTTCGTACAACTTAATACAATGTAACTGTACATGCTGCGGCAAATGTGGTTCAAGTTGCTTCCATATTTCAATAGCAAGCACTTCTGTACTGCATATTTTTCCTTTTAAAAAATCTACATCCATGTTCAGGTTTTTGTGATCCAGCTTTTTAACCACATGCTCCTTCATTAGTATGCTTAGTTTTTTTGCATCAAACAAAAAACCTGTTTCGGCATCCACTTCACCTTTTATGGTTACATACATTTCAAAATTATGACCATGCCAGTTTTCGTTTGCACACACACCAAAAACTTCGTCATTTTTTTCTATACTCCAGGCAGGATTATATAATTTATGAGCGGCATTAAAGTGTTCTAACCTTGTAAGAAAAACCATTCTGCACAAAAATTTTGGCAAAGGTAATATTTGAAATCGAAAGCATTAAGCGATAGTAATTACTGCGACCTTTGGTTTATGAAAGTTGTAATAACCTCCGCTACAAACTTTGAAACTGATAGAATTATACAGAACTTGCATCCTGCCTTTACAAAAGGCTTGCAGGTTACTTTTCATGTTAGCGGAGTGGGAATACTAAGTACTTGTTATTCTCTTACCAGTATGATTTACGAACAAAAACCTAATGTAATTATTCAGGCAGGCATTGCAGGAAGCTTTGATAAAACAATTGCTTTAGGAAGTGTAGTTGCCGTAAAGGAAGAATGTGTAGGAGATATAGGAGTAGAAGAAAAAGGATTATTTAATGATGTGTTTGATATGAAGTTTGAAGATGCAAATGCTTTTCCTTATACCGGCGGAAAGTTTATTAACCCGCATCTTTCACAATTAAACCTGTTACAATTAGGTGAAGTAACCGGCATAACAATAAACGAAATTTCTACAAGGCCTAAAAGAATTGAAAAATTAAAAAGTAAATATAATCCTGTTGTTGAAAGCATGGAAGGTGCGGCGCTCCATTATGTTGGTTTGCAAATGCAGGTTCCGTTCATTCAAATAAGAGCTATTAGTAATTACGTTGGGGAAAGGGACAAAGCAAAATGGAGATTTAATGAAGCTTTTGAAAATCTTAGCAATACTATTTTGCAATACATTGGCGAGCTACAATAAAATAAATAGAATAGTCACTCATGTATCTTTATACTTAATTGAAAAAGGTAAAAAACCATGAAACTTTCTTTTGGCTTTAGCCCCTGCCCAAACGATACATTTATTTTTGATGCCCTGGTAAATAAAAAAATTGATACCGAAGATTTGGACTTTGAAGTACACTTAGAAGATGTGCAGACGCTTAATAAATGGGCATTAAAAGGTAAATTAGATGTAAGCAAAATAAGTTATGGAGTATTGCCTTTAATAGTAGATAAATATGTAGCGCTGAAAAGTGGCGGAGCTTTAGGCAAAGGTGTGGGACCACTTCTTATTTCAAAAAATGAAGTTGAAAATATTAACATTGAAATTTCAAACTTAACCATTGCAATTCCTGGTGAAAATACTACGGCACACATGTTGTTTTCACTTGCATTTCCGCAGGCACATAAAAAGCAGTTTGTAGTATTCAACGAAGTTGAGCGGTTAGTGTTAACCGGCGACGTTGATGCCGGTGTCATCATTCATGAAAATCGTTTTACTTACCAGGATAAAGGATTGGTAAAACTGATTGACCTGGGTGAATATTGGGAAACACAAACAGGCTTGCCTATTCCTTTAGGTGGTATTATCATAAATAGAAACTTTAACGTAGAAGTAAAAGAAAAAGTTGACAGGCTTATTAGAAAAAGTCTCGAATATTCTTTCGGTAATTATCCTGCTATAAGCAGCTACGTAAAACAGCATGCACAGGAAATGAGTGAAGACGTAATGCGCAAACACATTGATCTGTATGTGAATGATTTTAGCCTTAATATTGGTGCAAACGGAAAAACAGCAGTGCGCAAACTGTTAAATGTTTTTAAACAAGATGTTGGCGATGATATTTTTGTAGATTAGTCTACAAAAAACTGCTTGTTTGTTTTCTTATCATTTCTATTTCTACAAAAGCCCAAAACGCCTTAACTAATCCCGGTTCTCAAAGATTAAAAGTCTATGTTGATTGCAGTAATACATGGTGCGACAATACTTTCATCCGCACAGAAATTAATATTGTTGATTTTCTGCTCGACCGTATTGCTGCCGATGTTCATATACTTATTACTTCGCAACAAAATGGCAGTGGTGGCAGCCAGTTTCAAATGATATTTTATGGACAGAACAGGTTCAAAAATATATCAGATACACTTAAGTATAAATTAGATCCCAACGCTACAGACTCAGAAAGCAGGGATGCAATGGTGAAGTATATCAAATTAGGTCTTACTCCTTTTATTATGAAAACCGGTTTTGCCGGAGAAATAAACATTCAAATGAAAAAGGCAGAACAGAAAGCCAATGAAAAAAATATAAACACCAACACCAAAGACAAATGGAACTATTGGGTATTTAGGTTAGGGGCCAGCGGTAATCTTAGCATGGATAAAGTTTACAAAAGCAATAGTTACAGAACTAACATTTCGGCCGATAGAACAACAGATAAGCTTAAAACAGGCTTTAGAATAAATGCAAATAGCAGCGTTTCAAAGTATGAATATGAAACACCAACCGGCACCGAAAAATTTGAAGTAAAAAATAGTTCGTATGGGTTTAATCATTTTACCGTTGTAAGCATAAATCAACACTGGAGCTATGGTTATGAAGCTAATTACAGTAACAGTACATTTTCCAATAACAAAAGCCGTATTTATATAAGCCCTGGTATTGAATATGCAATCTTTCCATATAAACTTGTCAATAATAAATTCTTTACTATTAGCTATGCATTAGATTATACGCTTAATAAATATTATGATACAACTGTGTATAATAAGACTAAAGAGGCATTAGTGGGCCATAGACTTTCTGCCAACCTTTCTTTGAACCAAAAATGGGGAAACATAAATACCAGTATTTCCTATAGAAACTATTTCAGCGATTGGAAACTGAATAACCTTGGGATTAATTTAAATGTGAACGTCAGGATTTCAGGCGGCTTATCCTTTTATGCATATTCATTTGGCGGACTTATAAGAGACCAGGTATATTTACCAAAAGGAGGTGCAACCGAGCAGGAAATATTGACAAGGAGAAGGCAACTTGCCTCGGCTTATAATTTTTATAGTGGCTTTGGTTTCAACTTCAGGTTTGGCAGCAAGCTGAATAACTTTGTAAACCCCCGCTTCGAAGGTTCAAATAGTGCTCAGTTTAATTTTTAATTACAGCTATCTTTCTCTTAAAGCTCTACCAAAAACTTCCAGCGCTCTTTTACGGGCAGCCTCGTGAGAAATGATGGGTTCGGGATAAGTAAACTCTTCAAGTTCTGGAACCCATTTGCGCACGTACTTTAAATCCTTATCAAACTTCGTGGTTTGCAAGTGGGGATTAAAAATTCTAAAGAATGGTGCAGCATCACAACCACTTCCTGCTGCCCATTGCCAACCACCGTTATTCGATGCCAGATCGTAATCCAGCAGCTTTTGTGCAAAGTAGGCTTCGCCCCATCGCCAGTCAATCAGCAGGTGTTTGGTTAAAAACGAAGCAACAATCATTCTTACTCGGTTATGCATAAAACCTGTAGTATTCAGTTCGCGCATGCCGGCATCTACAATAGGATAACCGGTAGTTCCGGCACGCCATCTTTCAAATTCCGATTCATTATTTCGCCATTCAATTTTTTCAAACTCAGGTTTAAACGCATATCCTTTACCCACCTGTGGAAAATGCCAAAGTATCATCTGGTAAAACTCCCGCCAAATCAATTCGTTTAAATAAGTTTCGTTTATTGATTTTGCAAGTGTTGCTATTTTTCTTATGCTAACCGTTCCAAACCGTAAATGCACACTTAGCCGTGACGTTCCATCTTCAGCACCGGGATAGTCTCTTGTGCTTTCATACTTTTTTATAATTTCTTTTTGCAAATCCTTAGAAGGAAAAGGGTCGTTAACTTTTATAAAGCCCATGCTTTCTAATGATGGTATTGTAAAACGGGATTGCTTATAAAAATTATAAAAGTATTTTTCTGTGGGATAAGAAGAAAGATAATAATTATTCAGTTTTCCTTTCCAGGTTTTACTGTAAGGGGTAAAAACCGTATAAGGAGTTTGGTTATCCTTCATCACTTCATTCTTTTCAAAAATTACTTGGTCTTTATAAGTATGAAAAGATATTTGACGTTCGAGTAAAATATTCTTTACCTCGCTGTCTCTTTCCTGTGCATAAGGTTCATAATCATGATTTGTAAATACCTTTTCAATTTGATATTTATCTGACAAAAGTTTAAAAACCTCTAATGGATAACCGTAATACACTTCCAAAGTGCTGTTAATTGAAGCTAACTGCTGTTGTAGTTCGCATATTGCAGCATGAATAAATTCAACCCTGCGGTCGGCTTTGTCTTCCAGCTTATCTAATATATTTTTATCGAAAATAAAAAGCGGAAGAACATGTGCTGCATTTTTTAAAGCATAATAGAGAGCGGCATTATCAGGTAAGCGAAGGTCGCGCCTGAACCACATTATATTTACCACAGGTTTCATTACATTGAAACAACAGAAGGCATAAATGGTTTAGGTGAACAAGGGCACAATAAATTTTTGGTGCAACAATGCAGACATTGCATTAGTGTAATTACTTGCGCCAATACTTTTTACCCAGCGAATACCATATATGGCGTTGGTTAAAAAAACCTCGGATGCCTGTAAAAGTTCGTCAGGGGAGATTTCGCCTTCGGTGCAGGTAAAACCTTCTTTTTTAAAACAGTCTATCAGGTGTTTTCTCATTACGCCATTTACACAGCCTTCGGTTAGCGCAGGAGTTTTAATTATGCCATTAGTTATTATAAAAACATTGGCAATAGTAGCCTCGCAAATACGGTTATAACAATTGTATAGTAAACAATCGTTTAGGTTATTCTTTTTTGCGAAGAAAGCGCCCATGGCATAAGGCAGATAATTATTGCTTTTAATGGATGAAAAATTATCGCAGCTTTTTTTGGCATCACGAAAGAAATCAAGCGCTAATCCATTTTTATTAAGAATCTTACTTTCATTATTACCGGCCCAGGTTTGAATAATGAAGTTTGGATGAGGATCTGCTTCATCATACAAACCACCTTCACCCCTAAATACAATTAACCTAACTCTTGCATGAGACGAATGATTGTTTTTTTCTGTTAATTCAAGTATTGATTGCGTTAAATATTCCGCATTTAGAAATGGCGATAGGGTAAACTGTAAAATTTGTAAAGAAGAAAAAAGCCTGATAGCATGAAGGTCTTTTAAAATAATTTTTCCGTTAATTACTTTAATAGTTTCAAAGAAGCCATCCCCATACCTGAACGAGCGGTTATTGACTGAAATGCATACCTGCTGCTCTTTTATAATGCTGCCATTATAATTAATATATTGCTGTTGATTGTTTATAGCTCAGGTGTTTACAGGTAAGAAGCAGTAATTTAAGCTAAAACTGAAAGAGTAAATTGATAAGCGTTTAATTGGTTCTATACTTTATATTTTAAATTAAAAATATCCCTGACTATCCCTCTACTATGCCATGCTTTACGGCATATAAAATCAATCCTATAGTACTTTTTGCGCCAGTCTTAATTTTTAAACGATCTCTGATAGCTTCAACAGTTCTTGGACTAATATCTACAATATCAGCAATCTCTTTTGTACTTTTTTCATCGCACATCAGTTTTAAAACCTGTACTTCTTTTTCGCTCAGGTCGGCCTCTTCCGGCACCGATGTTTCAACAGTTCTTCTGCTCTTCAAGCCATTTAACATAGCTTTATTTGTGTACTCGTTAAAGTAGTACTCGTTGTTATGAACTGTTTTTATTGCTTCATAAATTGTTTCGCTGTCGCTGTTTTTGGTAAGATAGCTGTTAGCTCCAATTTCCATTAAATTACTTATCGTACCTACATCGTCGTGCATTGTTAGCATTACAATTTTTGCATTCGGCAAAATTTTTTTTATCTGGGGTAGAGTTTCAATACCATCCATTACCGGCATTTTTATATCAAGCAGAATAACATCAGGTTGTAGAAATTCGGCAAGGTTTAATAATTGCTTACCATTTTCTGCCTCTCCAACAAATTCAATGTCCGGATAATGTAATAAAGATGTTTTTACACCAATGCGAAACAAAGCATGATCATCGGTAATAAGAAATTTGATTTTTCCGTTAATATCAGTTTTCATAGAATAATTCTATGCCTCCTTACATAGATATTTAAATTATAGAATAGTGTAGCTTTTGCTAATTTTATTGAATTTTTATAAAATAATAAATACGGTGCGAAATCAAAAACAGTTTTCACATAATCACTATAGCAATATGTATCAAAACTCAATTAAACAAATTTTCTATTTAAGGCGCTTATAATAAGCGAGGTACCTTAATATTCTACTGTTTAATAAACCAATGCAGATAATATAATTTTAAAACATAGCTATTTATTTTAGTAAATATATTGATTGTGCTAATATTATTAGTGTGTAATAATAAAAATTTTAGAAGATATATATTTAAAAAAGAGTTGTTTAGAAGATTTACTATTTTTTTTGTAGAAATTATACTATAAAAATAGTATAATCAGAAACCTAAAAAAGAGTACTTTCCCTTAAGTCTCACCTTATCTCCCTGTATATATTTGTAAAATAATTACCCCCGTTATTAATCTGATTCTACGAAAGCTGTTCGTTATTTGTTTCTACAAATAGTAATAATTGTAGATGAAAAGGGAAACAAAACTTACGGATATACGCAATGATGCAGCTTTTTGGTTTATCTATGAAAACATCAAATCCAAAATCCTGATACCATGATTTGGTTAGGTAAAATCGTCGCCTGCTATTAGCAGGCATTTTCTAATTAAAATATTACTCCAGAAATTTATTTCTTATTGCATACATTAATAAGCCGGCTATAGTTTTAACACCCACCTTTGTTTTCATATTTTGCCTGATTGTTTCAACAGTTCGGGGACTAAGAAACACTTCCTCAGATATCTCTTCAGTAGTTTTATCTTCACTTATTAATTTCAAAATATTTAATTCTTTCTTATTAAGCTTTATAGTATCGGGATAAAACCTTCGAACTGATTTTTTTTGTTGCAATCTTAAAAGAACCGCAGAATTAACAAGATCATTAAAATAAAAATCTTCATTCATGCAGCTAATAATAGCTTTATAAATTTCATCAGGATCAGTAGTTTTAGTTAAATATGCATTTGCGCCATACTCAAGTACTTTCGTAATCATCTCTTTATCATCATACATACTTAAAACAATAACTTTCACTTCTTCATATTCTTTACGAATTAACTGAAGCGCACTAATTCCATCTACTTCCGGCATCCTGATGTCCATTAGTAGAATATCAGGATTTTCCATTTTAAACTTATGCAGCATCTCCTTGCCATCTTCAGCCTCCCATATTATGTTAATATAATCGCGGCTTTTTAATGCCATCTTAATTCCATCTCTAAAAATTTTGTGGTCATCCGCTATTGCCAATCTTATCAATTTTTCAACAGCCATTTTATTTACGTTTAAAAGGTTTTTCTGAAGGGGACTGAGATAAAACTTATCCACATTTAAAATACTAAGTATTTTTCCTACACTTTTATTTTTTAAAATAAGTATTGTATACTAAGAATAACCGTGTAACTACGTGAAATAAAACGTACTTTTACTATATTTAAAATTAACTTTAACCTTTCATAAGCATGTTAAACCCTTATCAGGTAAGGATTTTCATTAAAAATAACTAAAGCTAAAGCGAATGTGACCTGTTTTGTAAAAGTAAGCCTTTAGTACTTTCATAATGAAATTTCTATCAAAATCACCCCATAAATTTTAATCTCATGAAAACAGAACTTTTTGTAGTTAAAGGAAAAGTTTACGAGCAGGCAAAAGGCTATTCTGCTGCTGTTGGAACAGATATTGGTTACGACAAGGGCGCCAAAATGATCAAGAATTATTACGACCAGAATCAAGACGATGTTTTAGCTCATTATATGGGTCGTAATATGATCGAAGCTCTTTTAGCCCAGCCTGGTGTTGTAGGCATTAGAACGTTTTATGGTGTAAACGAACTTGGCTTACGTCAACCCGTTTTAGTAGGTGTAGATGCTAACGGTAATAATATTTTAAATTATACCACTATAGGCGATAATGGTGAGATTACAAAAAATAAAGGCATTGTAGCTGGTGGCGTACGATGCTGCCCTCCTTACTGTGGCGATGGCGACGGGAACGAATCTGCCAGTTGGTATTAATTGAAGCAGCAATGTTACTGGAGTTATTTGGTACTTGTTCAAAATTATATTTATATTTGAACAATTAAAACTTATATTTCCTGGATAATTTTATTCTGAAGGCCTCCGTCTTCACTGAAATCTTACCCGTAATCTTTTATGTGATCTTTAAAAAAAGGATCAGCGATAAGAGTTTTCGGGTAATTTTTTTTCTACTATCCTTGGGATTTGTATGTGATCTTTATGCACTTTACTTGCTATACCAACACAAAGTCAATTATCTTACTTATAACCTTTTTATCTTGGTAGAAGGAGTTTTTATTGGTATTTTCTTCTATCAAATTTTGGATGCTAAGTTAATAAAGCGAATATTGTTAGTAACAGGCATTGGTTTTACTATTTATTCGCTTTATAAATTTTTTTCTATAGGAGACCAGGTTTATCTAAATAGTTGTTTAACTATAGAAAATATTTCCATTCTTGCTTTTGCTGTATATTATTACTATGAACAGATTATAAAAATAAACACAACTTTTATTTTCAATCAGCCACGATTTTGGATAGTAACTGCCTATCTCATTTCTATTGCGGGTACTTTCTTTTTATCACTATATCTTCCAACATTTAATAATGAGGATCAGGAGAAATATTATGTGCTTAATTATATCTTTGTTATACTCCGGACGATCCTTATTTCCTTTGCTATGTTAATGAAAACTGAGGGTACTACCACAAGAAAAAATAATTTAAAGGTAAGTACCAGTCTTACCGAATGATTTTTTGTTATTAGAAGATTATATGAGTAAAATTAGAAGTGCTAACGTTTTAAAACAAAGTTAATTGCCGGATGGTAAAAACACTAAAAGCATTACTTTCTTCAAAAGAACTGTAGTAGGTTTGCGGTTCAAGTTAATTACCCTTTGATTTTATTACGATCTGGAGGTATCCCTCCAATTGCGCTTATTGGTACAATTGGCATGTTATTTTTAACAATTGCCCTTATTGTTTTTATTATATTTCATCAGCGCAGAGTTATAAAGTACCAGGTAAGAATGCAATACATGGAAGCAGAGCAACAAAAAATTCTGCTTCGGGCTTCAATAAAATTTCAGGAAGAGGAACGCCAAAGAATTGCAGCCGATTTACACGATGATGCCGGCCCACTATTAGCTACTGCCAGGTTATATCTTAGTGAAAACCTGATACACCTTGATAAAGACAGTCAACGTCAATCCATTTTTAGTGCGAAACAAATTATAGATGAAACTATTCAATTAATCAGAAACATTTCTCATAGTTTAACGCCTCCTACTTTAAAAAACTTTGGGCTCGAAAGCGCAGTAAATGATTTTTTTCAAAAAATAAATAATTCAGGCTCTTTCAATGCAGATTGCACTTTCCATAATTATACAAAGAGGCTTAAAGTTGAAAAAGAACTGTCCATATTTCGAATTATACAAGAGTTAGTAAATAATATATTAAGGCACAGCAACGCAACCTTTATACATCTTACCCAGCACAACGGCGAGGAAAACATTCTTATAAAGCTAAGTCATGATGGTAATGGCCTTTTGAACGAAGACTATATCCATTTATCTAAAAGTAGTACAGGATTAGGTCTAAAAAACATTCAAAGCCGGTTGAAAGTTATACACGGAGATATTTTGTTTGAGCAGGCTTCTTCAAAATCTTCTTATATAATAACAATTAATATTCCTAAAGATATTGAAGAAATATAGTTTTGGAATGCCCATTTTTTTCTAAATTCGATATTTATTACCTAAAAAGAAATGGGAGATATTAAAGTTGCAATTGCAGACGACCACAAAATTTTTAGAAAAGGAGTAATTCTCTCTTTAAGGCATTATAACAATATTAAGTTTGTTTTAGAAGCCGAGAACGGGCAGGAGCTATTGAATAATATTGAAGAAGCGAAGCCGCAAGTAGTATTGATGGATCTTCGAATGCCTGTAAAAGATGGTATTGAAACTACGAAATACATAAGTCGTCATTATCCTGATATTTCAGTTATCGCGCTTACAATGCATGAAGATGAAAAGTTTGTAATTCATCTTATGGAAAATGGAGCTAATGGATATTTACTAAAAAGTACAGACCCGGTTGAAATAAAAAAAGCAATAACAGAAGTTGTACTGAAAGGATATTACTTAAACAACTTTGTAAACAGAATATTAATTAAGAAAGCACATTCTAAAGTAAAAGGCATCCCTTCGTTAACAAATGAACTCGATATAAATGATAAAGAGAAAGAAGTTTTACAATATATATGCCTCGAATTTACAAGTCAGGAAATTGGCGACAAGATGAATATCAGCCCCAGAACAGTTGAAAGCATTAAGGAACGTTTAATGGAAAGGTTCGGCTCAAAAAATACTGCCGGTCTTGTTTTCTTTGCTGTAAAAAACAATCTTATAGATTGATTTATTTATAAAATCTTCTTTTGCAAATCGTTGTTTTTATATTTTATCTTCTTCTTTGCTGTTATTTTATTTCAATCATTCCTTTTTTTAAAAGCGCTCCCATTGCCGTCGTAAAAATTATTACACTTTTTATAATTAAGATACTTGCTGGTGTTGCTTATGCACTTTTTTATACCCTTCCCAAAAATTTTAAAGGTTCTGATACCTGGAGGTTTTATCGTTTAAGTATAAATGAAACAGATTGGTTGAAAAAAGATCCGGTTGCTTTTTTAAAAGATCTTTTTATATATGGGTACAACCGGTCAGGAAATTTATTTGCAGGAGAAAGCTCTTACTGGAACGATTTAAAAAGCAATGTATTGGTTAAGCTAATGGCAGTAATGAACGTTATTACGTTTAAAAGCTATTATACTAATATTATCCTTTTTAATTTTCTCTTTTTATTTGGTTTAATAGCCGTATTAAAATTATTAATTCCACTGAATCCCACTAAAAAAAATCTTTTAATAGCTGTAATTTTCCTTTTGCCTTCAACTCTTTTTTGGTGCAGTGGTATTCATAAAGACGGACTTATTTTATCTGCAACAGGTTTATTGTTTTATTATTTTTATAGCAACATAACAACAAATTTTTCTTTAAAGAAAAGTATTATAATTTTCCTTTGCCTTGTGTTGATTTTTTCTTTAAGAAACTATGTAGCATTTGCTTTATTGCCGGCCTTGCTTTCACTTGCCTTAAGTGAAAAATTTCCAACAAAAAGAATTTCTATTTTCTTTGCTGTTTATTTGTCTGGAATTCTCCTTTTTTTTATCATCCCCATTATATTTCCTTCGCTCAATTTCCCTGCTTTTCTTTCTAATAAGCAAAATGAATTTCTACAACTTAGCGGAACTTCGGCTGTTACCTCAAAACATCTTGAACCTACCCTCACCAGCTTTTTATCTTATTTGCCTACTGCTTTAAATATGGCTTTTTTCCGGCCTCATCTCACTGAAGTGAAAAATTTAAGTTATATACCTGCTATAGTGGAGGTTTACTTGCTTTTAGCGTTATTTATTTTGGCTCTTTTCCTATTTATTAAAAAGCCCGTTGTTCCTTCTGCTATTATGTTATTTTTTATCTTCTTCGGTTTTAGCATAATGATAATATGTGGCTTTACAATAACTTTTTCAGGTGCAATTGTAAGATATAGGAGTTTTGCACTTCCTTTCATTATCACTCCATTAATTTGTAAAATCAATTTTAAAAGTATAAATACTAAACGTATTAATAATTAATAGATATTTAATACCAGATATTGGAAGACACTTTTCCTTAAGAAATATTCCAGAAGGAATACACTTTTTTCAGTCTGAAATTGTCTTTTAGGTACTTTTTGAAAGAAAAAATAGAATTTTTCAGAAATAACACGTTTTTTTGCAACCGCTAAAACTCCTTAATTTATGTCATTAAGATTTCAGGCAATTAACGGCCTTTTAAATTCTCCCAATGAAGTTGCAGTGGGTACAAGCAAAGTGTCTGCAATTTTTAACGAAAACGTTTTTACCCTTAAAACTGCACGCGAATTTTTAAGCGACGAAGCATATAAAAGTTTAAGAAGCAGCATTCGTGGCGGTAAAAAAATTGACCGTGCGGTAGCAAATCAAATTGCTGCAGGCGTTAGAGGCTGGGCAGAAAGTAAAGGAGTAACGCACTTTACACACTGGTTTCAACCGCTAACCGGTACAACTGCCGAAAAACATGATAGCTTCTTTACTTTAAAAGGCGATGGAACAGCAATTGAAGAATTTGACGGAGCTGCACTAATTCAACAAGAGCCTGATGCATCTTCCTTTCCCAGTGGTGGCCTCCGTGCAACTTTTGAAGCACGTGGTTATACTGCATGGGATCCTTCTTCGCCGGCATTTATTATAGAAATCGGGCATGGAAGAACGTTGTGCATTCCTACTATTTTTGTTGCTTACACCGGTGAAAGCCTGGATTATAAAGCGCCTTTATTAAAAGCGCTTGCTGCTTTAGATAAGGCCGCCGTAGAAGTATGTAATTATTTTGATAAGAACGTACAAAAGGTTACAGCCACATTAGGCTGGGAGCAGGAATATTTTGTTATTGATGAAGCGCTGGCAAATGCCCGCCCCGATCTTGTTTTGAGCGACCGTACTGTGTTTGGCGCTTCGCCGGCAAAAGGCCAGCAGTTAGAAGATCACTATTTCGGATCTATTCCCGAAAGAGTATATGCCTTTATGAGAGATTATGAAGCGGAAGCTTATAAACTTGGCATTCCTTTACGTACCCGCCATAACGAGGTTGCTCCTTCTCAGTTTGAATGCGCGCCTATTTTTGAAGAGGTTAATATAGCTGTTGATCATAATACCCTGTTAATGGATGTTATGACACGGATAGCAAAGCGACATAAATTAAAAGTGCTGTTGCACGAAAAACCCTTTGCCGGCATAAACGGAAGCGGTAAGCACAATAACTGGAGCATGGCTACTGATACGGGTATAAACCTCTTAAGCCCAGGTAAAACGCCAAAGACAAACTTAATGTTCCTGACCTTTTTTGTAAACACGATTAAAGCAGTACATGATTATGCTGATTTACTTAGAGCAAGTATTGGAAGTGCAGCAAACGATTTCAGGTTAGGTGCAAATGAAGCTCCTCCGGCTATTATTTCTGTTTTCATTGGTCAATATTTATCCAAAGTTTTAGGGGAAATTGAAGGACGTGTAGGATCTAAATTTGATGAGCAGGACGAAGCAATCTTAAAATTAGATCTTCACCGCAGCATCCCTGAGTTATTGCTTGATAATACCGATCGTAACAGAACTTCTCCTTTTGCATTTACTGGTAATAAATTTGAATTTCGTGCTGTAGGTTCTTCCGCTAACTGCGGCAACCCGATGACAACTTTGAATACAATAATGGCTGAAACGCTTAAAAACTTTAAAAAGGAAGTAGATGGCCTTATTGAAAAAGGGGAGAAAAGAGAAGTAGCGCTTATGCACGTAATTCAAAAATATATTGTTGAGAGCAAAAAAGTTTTATTTGAAGGAGATGGCTATAGTGAAGAATGGACACAGGAAGCTGAAAAACGGGGACTGCCTAATGTAAAAACTACCCCTCTTGCATTAGATGCAATGGTTACTGAGAAAGCAAAAGCTTTATACCGTAACAACGGTGTTTACAGCGAAAGTGAACTCGAAGCCCGCCACGAAATAGAACTTGAAAAATATATTAAGAAGGTACAGATAGAAGCACGATTAATGGGGGATCTGTCTATCAATCATATTTTACCGGCGGCAATAAGGTATCAAAATACTTTGATAACTAATATAATGGGGTTAAAAGCAATAGGCATAGAAGAAAAAAATTACAGTACGCAAATACAAATGCTTCAAAAGTTATCGGAGCACATTTCTGCTATCAGAGAAAATGTAGATAAGATGGTTGAAGCACGTAAAGTTTGTAATAACATGGAAAATTCCCGCGAAAAAGCGCTTGCATATAACACGCAAGTAAAAGACAAATACTTTGATGTGATCCGTTATAATGTTGATAAACTTGAGCTATTAATTCCTGATGATGAGTGGACATTACCTAAATACAGAGAAATGCTTTTCTTAAGATAATTATGAAACACTAATTAAAAGCCCTGCCATTTTTTTTAGCAGGGCTTTTTTATATTAGTTAATCTTAGTCAATATTAATGGGTAATTGTTTTTGTTTTAGTCACAGTTTTTCTTGTTGGGTCTTGCTTGTCTTTGTGTCGGCCATGTAAATAACCTGCTCCTGCACCAACAGCGCCACCTATTATTGCGCCTTTACTCTTATCCTTACTTATAACCGCACCGGTTGCGGCTCCGGCGCCGGCTCCAATAAGGGCGCCCTTCTTTTTATGGCTCATGCCAGTTCTTGTTTTTTGTTTAACTTCAGTTTGCGCCTGCGAATAATCAGGTGCAACTACGGTTAAAGCAAAGGTTAAACTTAATGCACCAATTAACTTTTTCATAAGTGTAATATTTAAATTTTAAAGTGAACAACCGAATCTATGATTGATGGTTTCAGCAGTTCTTAATATTGCAAGACAAACGCAGAATACGAAGAACCATGCCAATTTTAATTGCAGAATGTATTTGTAATAATATAAATTAAGGTAAGACTATGGAAAATGGCCTTCTTATATTTCTATTCTCCAAACTTCTCCGCTTGCCACGCTATTAATAAAGTCAATTTGTATTCCGGCTTTTACTGCTTTCCTATTCCTTATTAAAATAAACCATATTAGCCTGCGCAGTGCATGTAACCATTAATTCGTTGATACATACATGTGGCGGAAGGGTTGCACAATACCAGGTAATATCAGCAATGTCTTCAGCATGTAAGGGAGTGTAGCCTTTGTAAATTTGCTTTGCTTTGCCTTCGTCGCCTTTAAAACGTACTATAGAAAATTCGGTATCGGCAGCGCCGGGATGAATTGCAGTAACTTTTATTTTATGTTGCAACAAATCAATGCGTAAAGATTTACTTATGGCATCAACAGCAAATTTGCTTGCACAGTAAACGTTGCCTTTTTCGTACACCTCTTTGCCCGCACCTGAACCAATATTGATGATATGACCATGATTACGCGAAGTCATATTGGCAACAATTGCTTTGGTTACGTACAACAAACCTTTTACATTGGTATCAATCATCGTGTCCCAGTCTTCTATGTTTCCTTCGTCAAAATTGTCGCGGCCTAAAGCAAGTCCTGCGTTATTAACTAGAACATCCACGTCTTTCCATTCTTTGGGAAGGTTACGTAAGTTTTGAAATACCTCGTCTTTTTTTTGAACATCAAAAACCAGACTTAAGACCCTTATTTGAAATTTTTCGCGCAGTTCATCTGCAAATGCATGCAGCATGTCGGCTCTTCGTCCGGTAATAATACAATTCCATTTTTCTGCTGCAAATTTTTCGGCTATAGCCTTTCCAAAACCTGATGTTGCTCCGGTAATTAGTATGATCTTTTCCATTTGGGGCGAAGGTAAGAAGAAGAAAGAATTTAGGAGATAGGAGATAGAAGATAGGAGATAGCGTTTCTTTCGTTTCGGATACTAACTTATAAATCTTCTCTCAGCAAGTGAAGATAAGTTTGACAATAGTTTTCCTTTTCTAACTCCTGTCTCCTAACTACTATATTCTAACTCCTATCTTATCAACACCACTGTTCCTTTTTTTGTAATTGTATTGCCAAGATAATCTATAGCGGAAGTCATAAAAACAAAAGTGCCTGTAGCCTGTTGTTTTCCTGCTATGGTGCCATCCCATCCCTCACCTAATTTGCTGCTACTATATACAAGCGCACCCCAACGGTTGTAAACCCTGAAATACTCCATTGATTTTATGCCTACCGGAATGGGTCTCAACAAATCATTCTTTCCGTCGCCGTTAGGTGAAAAAGCAGTGGGAACCAGAATATCAGGCCCGGTTTTAAATATGCGCACTTTTATATCGTCTTCTGCAAAGCAACCGTCGGCAACTACCCGGACGCGGTATGTAATTGAGTCAACCGACGATCCTAATGTTACAACCGGGTTAGGGATATTAGGATCACTAATTCCTGTAGCTGGAGTCCACAAATAGCTACTTCCTCCTGTTGCATTTAACTGCAAAGGCTGGTTGGCAACTACAATAGTATCGTTACCTGCAAATGCCTTTACTTGCGGGGTAACTTTTACCACTACGGTATCAATAGTAGGTTTAGGGCAGCCAAGCGTATCAAATACTGTAAGCAGGTACGATGTTGTAGCTCTCGGGGTGGCAACCGGACTTAATGTATTTACATTTTGTAACGAAGCAGCAGGGCTCCACGTAAAGCTTGAACCCACTATTGTTGCCTGTAATTGTGTTTGTGCTTCAAAACAAATACTCGCATCCGCTCCGGCATTGGCTTGGGGGTAGGGCGTTACTTTTATTTGAATAGAATCTTTATCCTGGCACTTGCCCAGGTTAGCAGTTACATAATAAGTAATGTTATTAAGTGGTTGGATAACGGGGTTTTTAGCTGTTGGATTACTTAACCTGGTTGAAGGCGTCCACACATATTGCAACGCCTGGCTTTGCGGGCGAAGTGTAATAGGATCAGTTCTGCAAATTGAAGTGTCTCTTCCTGCATCAACAGTAATAAAGTCGAGCACATTTACTTTAATCGTATCCTTTTTTATGCATCCTAACTCATTTAGCGTAACCACGTACGAAGTAGTGGTTTTAGGATACACCAAAGGATTTGCAGTGTTTGCATTTATAATATTATAGTTGGGTGTCCAGGTAAAAATTCCGTTTCCTATTGTTTGAAGATGTAAAGTATCAATACTGCAAATTAATGTGTCTTTAAAAGGAAGCGTAAGGGCAGGAATATCATTTACCGCAACCGGCTTACTGATTGTATCAATACAACCTTTATTGTCGCCAACAATAAGCCTGGCGGTTCTTGCTCCCGGCGTGGAATATAAATAATTTGGGTTCTTTAAAGAGGAAATATCTGCATTTGATGAAAGGTCACCAAAGTCCCAACTCCACGAGTTAACCACACCATACCTCGAAGTAGTTTTATCTTGGAACTGGAAGGGCGTTTGAAAACAACTGCCCGTAAAACTAAAATCAGGCTTGAAGCCAGGATAAACCCTCACTACTGATGATGTAGAGTCAGTGCATCCGGCAGAGCTTTTAACTTTAAGGTTAACAGTATAAATGCCGGTATCAGAATAAGTATGCGTTGCAACTGGTGTGCCTGAAATATTGTTAGCACCGGAACGCACATCGCCAAAGCTCCACTCATACCCGATGATGTTTGAAGAGGTTGACAGATTTTTAAAAGTAAACGTTGAACTGTCGCAAAGCTGGTATCCCGGCTGCCTTAACTCTGCGGCAGCAAGCGAACAATTAGCTACTGTTATATGTATCTCTTTTTTTGTTTCGCCTATCTTAACTCCGTTTCTAAATTCAGAGGCGCAAACTGCAACAACGTAATCACCAGTTTGTGCAGGTGCGCGACCGCTGATTAAACCTGTTTTAGCATCTACCTTAACTGCAGGCCCCATTGGTGCATTACCACTGTAACCACCGCTGTATGGAACGGAGGGATAAGGGGGATTTGAAAGAGGACCTGAGCCGGGAGCACCGGGCTGCGACTGACTATTTCCTGATCCTCCCCCCACAAGACCGGAGCAAAATGAATAAGTTAAAGAGTCGCCGTCCTGATCAGTTGCACTGAAGTCGAAAGTAAAATTACCATTATAACAAACCATTACTGTATCGCGCTGAACAAACTGCGGACTATTATTTTTTTCGAAATTTAAACCGTTTATGGTTCCGGGAATGCTGGTAGTATAACTAACCCCTATATTATTTGAGCCTATAACATTTGCAATTCCCGCAATGCGGCAGCAGCGCTGCACAGCTAAAGTATAGCCTGCGGTACTTGATGGAAGTTCTACTGTAGTCACATACCTGTCTATACGATAACAAACTTCAGGAGGGGAAGAAATACAGGGGTTTATATAACGTGGGTCTATCCTGGGATTATCGGTGCCAGCTAAAGGAATAGCTATTTGCCTGGTTAACTGGTTAGTTGCACTATTAAAAATCCCCAGATATACAGTTTGATCTATTTGCTGCCCCATTGAATTGCAATCAAGATACTGCTTAACTGTTATTTGATATTTTATAGTATTAGGTAAACTACCAGGCCCAAGATATTCATAATATATCCACCCGCCTTTAAGATGATTGCCATAAGATAATACCCAACTGCAAAGGCAGAATAAGAGTATGAAAGTTTTTTTCATGTTATGCTCAACTATACTAACAACACCGCCATCAAAAGATATTCAACTAATCGTATTTATATTGTTTAATTTGTGAATGTACGAAAATATAAAGAACCCAAAAACAAAGTCTGAAACGTAATTTATTGGATTGTGTAACTGGGGATTTATTGGATTTTTGGGATTAACGGGAATGCTTTTGATATTACTGATTTCTTGCGTAATTGATATTACTGCAAAAGATGTTTTAGGCTCTATACAAAATCCTTTATTTCTATAAATGCGAGCAAATGCATATTTAGTTCGTTAGGTGCTTCTAACATACTCATGTGCCCAACACCTTCTAATATATGAATATGAGAAACATTAGGAAGATGAACCTGCTCAAGAAGGTCGGTTAAAGGCACTGCCACATCTTCTGGCCCAATAATAAATAATACAGGTACTTCACTTGTTTTCAGAACCTCTGTCCGGTCGGGCCGGTTCATTATAGCTGTGTAATATTGAACTATTGCTGTAGTGGTAAAACTTTTGCCTTGCTCTGTTAAAGCGTCTACTATTTCAGGGTGCTCTTGTTTAAATTTCGAAGAAAATAAATTGGGGAAAGTGTTTTTTATGAAAGGTAAAGCTCCATACTCCTCCATCAATTGTATTCCTTTTTTGCGTATTGTTTTCTTTTCCGCATTATCTGCAAATGCAGTAGAGTGTATAAGACCAAACGCCTTAAGTTTTGGGAAATATTTTTCAGCAAAAGCTAATGTAATATAACCGCCCATACTATGGCCTAACATAATGCAGGAAGTGATTTCTTCATAATTAAGAAGCGCATAAATACAATCAGCATAATCTTCCATTTCAATATTTGCACTTTGCAACAATGCTGATTTTCCGCTGCCCGGAAGATCGGGTACTATTAACTGGCAATGGCTTTCTAAATAACTAACCTGGTTATTCCAGATTGAACTGTCTTCAGCGAAACCATGTAAAAGCACAACCGGTTTTCCGGTACCGTAAATATTGTAACTAATAACAGCGTTTTGGTATTGAAATTCTTTTTGCATCAGGTACTTTTAATAATTCTATTTGTTATCTCTTTGTAAGAAATCTTTGTTTAAACAGCATAACAAGATTATACATTAACAGAGCGCCGGTAAAAAATAAAGCTAATCCAAAAATGAGTGGCCCGTTTTTTACAAAGAAAGTTTCGCCGCTTACAGCAGGTATGTTATACTTAATAACATCACTCGTATCCCATGCCCTTCTTTCCGGTATATTACCTTTGTCGTCAATCACTGCCGAAATACCTGTGTTAGCACTTCGCGCAATCCATTTTCGGGTTTCTATGGCACGCAGCCTTGCATAGTTCAAATGCTGTTTATGTCCGGCGGTATTTGCCCACCAGCCGTCGTTGGTTATAATAGTTAAAAGGTTAGCTCCTTTGCGGATATAGTTAGTAATGTATTCTCCATAAATGCTTTCGTAGCAAATAATGGGTGCAGTAATATATGGATTGCCTGGAACCTTAAATATATTCGCTTCTTTATCGTGACCATAGCCGCCTGCTGTTCCGCCAAACTGTTCCAAAATGGCACCGAGCCAAAGTAAGAAATCCGGTAATTTTTCTACACCCGGCACCAGTTTGCTTTTATTATAGAATTGTAACGGCTGGTTAGCGGTGATGGAAACGGCGGTATTGAATGCATCGTAGTAAGTTCCGTCAGCTTCGTTTTTGCGGGCAGTGTTTGTGGCTTTTTCATTTCCGTAATTTTTAAGCGTTTCAATACCGGTTAACAATGTAAGATGTGGATGACGGTTTACAAAATTAAAAACAGGCTTGTAATTAAAATTCTCGTTAACCTTGTCTTGCCACACAGCAACAGGCAAAGCAGTTTCGGGCCATAGTACCAGTTTTGTGTTGGTATCAATTTGTGTTTCAGAAAGAGATATAAGTTTATGAATTTGACCACTGGTACTGGCGTAATCAAACTTCTCGCTATAAGGATCAATGTTGGGCTGAACAATAACTACGTTGGCTGAAGCAGCATTTGAAGCGGTAGTTGCTTTTTTGGGATATGAAAGGTATGATAAACCGAGAGGTAAAAACAGAATGATAAGTGTAGTTAACAGCATTTGGGTTCTTCTTTTTGGTAAAAAAGTTTTCCAATTAATTATCAGCAAAAACAGGAACACGTTTGATAGCAGCACCCACAAGCTGCCTCCGCTAACTCCGGTATATTCGTACCATTGCACCCAACCGGGATGTGTGGCAAACACATTACCAAGCGTAAGCCAGGGCCAGCTTAACTCCCAGGTAAGATGTATATATTCAAAAGTTAACCAAAACACTACGAAACTTATATAACCTACATTGCTGCCAAACTTTTTTTTGAAACTATAAAAGCCCCACAATGGCACGATCATAAAAAAACTGTTTCCAATAACGGCTGCTATTGCACCGGGGCCGGTTGCGTTCCAAATCCACCAGGTGGTTCCCGCATTCCAGATAAGCAGCGCTAAATACGAAAACCAAAAAAAGCGGGAGGTTGTTTTCTCCTGTTCTGCAATAAATAATATGGGTATCCAGGCAAAGAAAATAAGGAATGTAAAAGGCGAAACAGGCCATGCTGCAATTAGCAAAACACCTGCAATTATGCTTAGTATTAAAGACTGGGATTTTTTCAAACAAGAATTTTTATGAGAAGGGGCAAGTTCGTAAATTTTTTTATTTGCATGTAGCCAATTAATTATGTGTCGAGGTTGTTAGTCAGAGCGGTTTAAAAGATAATAAGAAGATTTTCAATTCTAAAAATGAAGCGTTCTTTTGTTTACGACTTTTTCAAACAAAGTTTAAATTCTGTAAAAGTGTAAAAAGACAGCTAAACTATCCGTTAGCGCATGATAAATTGATTTATTCTTTGCAATTGCTTATGAATAAACAGTGCTAATTTTAAACTTTAAGATAAACTAATAGCTATGTTAAAGGGAATTAGAAAGGGTGCAGCGCTTATTTTGCTCATGTCTTTTATGTGGTTGGTAAATGGTTGCAAAAACGATTATAGAAAAGAAAGTGAGACAGAGCTCCGTGAACACGACGAGGAACAAGATGATATGGAACAGATAATGAAGCAGGAGTTTTACATGGTGAAGGATCCCGCTTTAGGTTACGTTCCTTCGGAACGGTTGATACCGGCAAAAGCTTATATGAACAGGATTTTTGCCACAAGCCGTACTGCCGAACTTCAATGGCAGGAGAGAGGCCCTAACCAGATTGCAGGCCGTACAAGAGCGCTTTTAATAGACAAAAGAGATGCAACAGGAAACACCATTTATGCAGGAGGCGTTGGAGGCGGTATATGGAAATGCCTTAATTTTAAAACCGATCCTGTATGGGCACCTGTAAACGATAAATTGCCAAACCTTGCCGTTACCTGTCTTGCACAGGATCCCTCAAATACAAATGTGATGTATGCCGGTACGGGCGAAGGTTGGTTTAACGCCGATGCCATAAGAGGAAACGGAATTATAAAAACATCGGATGGCGGCGCTTCATGGAATTTTTTAACCTCTACAGATACAACCACTGCTAATTTTGAATACGTGCAGGATATTATTGTAACTGCCGGCGGTGTAATTTATGCAGCAACACGCAGCTTTCGTTTCTGCAATGCCGGCGGAGTTTTAAAGTCCACCAATGGCGGTACTTCGTGGAGCCGGGTTATAGGTACCTTACCTGCAGGCGCTGCAAGCTGCACCCAGGCTTTTAATTTCAGGGGCGCTGATCTTGAAATTGCTTCTAATGGCGATCTGTATGCAACTACCGGCATTGGAAGTTCAGACACTTCTAACCAGGGGCGGATCTTTAAATCTCCTGCAACACTTGGAGCCACACAAGGCAATGCAGGAACATGGACAGATATCACCCCTGCCGGAAAATGGAAAAGAATAGAGCTTGCAGTGGCGCCTAATAATCCAAACGTATTATATGCGTTGTTAGAAATAAGCGGCGAAAATTCTGCCATCGGCGGCATTCGCCGAAGCGATGATGGCGGCGCTACATGGGTAACGCTTCCGCTGCCTACCTGGTGCGACCAGGGAACTACCTCTACCGACTTTACCCGCACCCAGGCTTTTTACAACCTTATAGCTGCGGTTGACCCTAATAACAGTTCCGTATGTTATATTGGCGGAGTGGATATTTTAAAAACAGTGGATAAAGGAGCAACCTGGACGCAGGTTACCCAATGGTCTTCGGGCTGTTCGGGCTTGCCTCAAATTCATGCTGATATTCATAATATCTTATTCACCAACGGCTTAAGTAACGAAATTACTGCATCTACTGACGGAGGATTGTTTTACAGTCCCAATGCCGGAACAAGTTGGGCCAATAAAAATAACGGGTATCGAATAACACAATTTTATTCTGTAGATTTTCACCCTACCCTTACTAATTATTTTTTAGGTGGCGCACAGGATAACGGAACACAAAAATTTATTTCTCCCGGTATAAATACTACTGTTTCCACACCGCTCGGTGGTGATGGTGCTTTTGCACATATAGATCAAACTGACGGGCAAATACAGATGTATGCTTTCAGTGGAAATAATTACCGGTACTCAAGAAACGGCGGGGCCACTTTTACCACCGTAAACGGCGGAAGCAGCTCTACCGGGCGCTTTATTAACCCCACCGATTACGACGATGCAAAGGATGTTTTATATACCGGCCACGACCCTGATAAATATGGATTAGTTTTAGGTTTATCCGGCACGGGAACGCCTGCTTTCAATGATGTTCCTTTAGCTGCGTTATCAGGGCGGCAAATTTCTGCAGTAAAAGTTGATGCGAATATTGCAACCGGTGGTGTAGTGTGGTTTGCAGGAAGTACAGCTAAAGATGCAACAACCTCAGTGGTTCCGGTATTGGTGAAAGTATCTAATGCAAATACATTAACACCTGCGGTAGATAAAACAGTAACCTTGCCGTTAACAGCAGGATCGTATGTGTCAAGCATTGATGTTGAAAGCGGCAACTCAGATCACATGCTGCTTACTGCATCCAATTATGGAGTAGTAAGCGTATGGGAAAGCACAAACGGCGGAACCACCTGGGCAAGTATAGAAGGAAACCTGCCCGATATGCCTGTACGCTGGGGTATTTTTGCTCCTGCCAAAGCCCAACTTAGCGGTGCAGCAGGGGGAAACGGAGGAATTATTTTGGCAACCGAATTAGGGGTATGGACAACTTCAGTGTCTTCGGGTGCAGGTACTGTCTGGATACCTAACAATACCGCTTTTGTAAATACCCGTGTAGATATGGTTAAATACCGCCCAACTGATTTTCTGCTTGCCGCAGCTACACATGGCAGAGGTTTGTTTACTACCATTATTCCCGGCACTACAGCCGCCCCGGTTAACCCTGTTGTAACCGCAACTAATTTCATTCAGTATATATCAGCTAACAGGCAGCAATTGTTTGTAAAAACCGGAAACCTTACAGGAGTTACAACGATAACAATTAATATATTCGATATGGTTGGCAGACTTGTTTATTCAAATAAAACAGGTTATGCTAATACTGCTATCCCGGTTTCAAATCTCGCTGCGGGAATTTATATAGTAAAGATTTACGGGGATAACAAAGAGGTTTTTACAAAGAAGTTTTTTAAATGAGAGAATTTATAAAGTGAATTGTTGGATGTGATTAGCAGATATATAAAACTACTAAAACCTGATTTATGAAGAGTGGTATTTGCAGGTGAAGAACACCTGCTAAGGCAAAAAAGAGGTGTTTACTAAGAAGTTTTTTAAATGAGAGAATTTATAAAGTGAATTGTTGGATGTGATATTAGCAGATATATAAAACTACTAAAACCTGATTTATGAAGAGTGGTATTTGCAGGTGAAGAACACCTGCAAATCCGAAAAATCTGCAGGTGCTTTCTATTTGATTTTAGTTTTCGAACTTACTTAAGGTATAGGTCCATTTCTACACGTCTGTTTTGTGCTCTTCCTGCTGCTGTTTTATTAGTAGCAATCGGCTTTTTCTCACCATAACCTGTTGCATCTAATCGTGTTTCAGGTGCGCCCTTGCCGGAGAGGTAACCTTTTACCGCATCTACACGTGCCTGTGACAATGTTAGGTTACTTGCATCACTACCTACATTATCAGTATGACCACCAAGTCTTAGGTTATAATCAGGATACTCATTGATGATGTCTACTACTTCATCCAGTTTAGGGAAGGACGCAGGTTTCAGGGTAGCTTTACCAGTCTCGAAGAAGATACCCCGTGTTGCAAACCTCAATCTCTTTTTTACTTCTTCTTTCACTACAGGACAACCGTTGGCTGTACCCGGTCCCGGAGTGTTAGGACACCTGTCAAGGTTATCTGGTATACCATCATTATCTGTATCTCTTGGACATCCGCTTTCATTTACCGGTGTGCCGGCTGCCGTGTTAGGACATTTATCCAGGTGATCAGGCACCCCATCAGCATCAGTATCCGGAGGACAACCATTAGCATCTACGGCAAGACCTGCCGGAGTGTTAGGACATTTATCTATGTTATCCGGAACCTTATCCCCATCGCTGTCCATGGGACAACCTGATGCATCTACAGGAGTTCCGGCTGGGGTATTAGGACATTTATCCTGTGCATCCTCAACACCATCACCATCAGTATCAGGGCAACCGTTAAATCTTGGTAAGCCTGCAACTGTAGGACATTTATCATCATTATCAGATACGCCGTCACCATCTGTATCCGGGCAACCAGCCATAGCTGCTGTACCTGCTACCTGCGGACATTTATCCTGGTAGTCAGCCACGCCATCCGTGTCGCTATCTATTGGGCAGCCATTCTTATCTACGGTTACCGCTGTAGGAGTATTAGCACACTTATCTCTCCTGTCAGGCACCCCGTCTTTATCCGTATCTGTTCCTTTGCTCAATGCGAATACAATGCCTGCGCTGTGCTGAAGGTACCAGTCAGATCTGCCGGTTGACCGGTTATCCCATCCGTCAAAGTAGGGAACGTTATAAATAGCTGCATACTCAAGGCTCACTATTTCAGAAAGCCTCAGGCGACCACCTGCACCAAAGGCAAGGTTAGTTATTGTTTCGCCCTCTGTTATCAATCGACCTCTTCGGTCATTGAAATATTGATAAGAACGTATGTGAGTGATCCCACCGCCACCAAGCAGGAAGGGAGCTATCACTGCATTTTCTTTTAATATATAGCCGTTGTCGAACTTGTATTTCAGCATGCCATTGCCTACAATAAATCTTGCGGCTACTCCACGCGATTTATCATCGGTCTGGTATTGCAGCCTGTTGTAGGTTCCCATAGCCACCAAGTCTAATGAGGGATTGAGGTATAACCGCAGAGATCCGCCGCCACCGACTCTCAACGATTTAAAATTAAATACATCCCACTTGTTAGAATTAAGATCTCCGAGGTATTCAGTAGCTGTAAGGTGGAGCCCCGCTGATACCTGTGCTTTTACAGAAATAAAGGAAGTAAATAGTATCAATAATAGAATTGTAAATTTTTTCATACACTTGGTAATTTGTTTGGGATAGTAGATGTAAAGTTAAGCTTTGGCTGCTTAACTTGTTGTTTACAGATCTAAGAATATTAGTTTAGGTTCCCTGTTGGTGTAAAAGAATAGCGGTAAAAAAGTGGGAATTTGGGTATCTGGCAATAGTATATGCTTCATCAATCGTTGCAGCACTCTTGTATAGGCAGAATATTTGGGCGAAATCCGGAAGTAAAGAATATCTGCAACGGCTTTGTTCCTGTGCATTATGAAGAATTGAAGTGAACCGTGTTTTGTGCACCTTGTTGGGGTACCCGGATATTACACAATGCCAGGCAAGAAGACCCTGGCAGGAGAAAAGTCTTATTTGTTAGCGGCTGTTTTTTCAAGCAACTCATTTTAATATCCTTTAAACTAAACGCAGTAGAGAAAGCAATTATATTTAATACCCTTCTTAAAGATTTAATCTATTGTAAATTTGCTTGTTATCGTGCTATTTAGTCTTTGACCGTAACTCTTTATATTCATCAGCCCTCAAAATAATAACCGTGTATATTTAAGATCATTGGAAAGTTTTTTGCAATCGGCTATTCCACTACTATCCTTCTATTGATCTGCTGTGCTATAATCGTGTTTGCGGCAATGGAACTGTGGCAGGGCATTAATCCAACTGTAATAGTAAGTATCAGGGATCGGTTTAATGCAATTCTTGAATGCATCGGTTTGGTGACCATTGCCGTGGTTGCTCTTGAACTTGGACAGACTATTCTTGAAGAGGAAGTGCAACGTCAGGCGCAAATAAGTGCTCCGACTCGTGTTAGAAGGTTCTTATCCCGGTTTATGGTTGTCATTATCGTTGCTTTATCAATTGAATGCTTAGTAGCTGTTTTCGAAATTGCTCACACCAATCCATTGCAACTTCCACAAGCTGCCTCAATCGGTGTTGCCGCAGCCGTGTTGCTTGCCGCCTGGGGAGTGTTTATAAAGTTAAACAAAAGCGCAGAAGAGATGGAACCTGAGGCAATGGAAAGAACAAAGCGTGAAGATCAGAAAATGGAGTAGGTTAGAGATTATGCTTAACTCGCCTTATAATTTCGGGGTTGAATACAAGGGATGGGTTTGTTTTATTTACAATAGCAAAATTCTCTATCAATATAATTGCCGCTAATGTTGTTTGTGTTATTTAGTGCTGGTATTTGAAATACTTCAGCTTGCAAACAACTGTTGCTAAATCTATAATTAAAAGTTCATCGTTTGTTCAATTTCTTAATATTCAACGGAAGCCGGAGCCGAAGGGCAATAACGAACCCATGCTGATGCTGCTTTTTCTTCAGCCCGCCTTTTGCCAAACGCTTTGTTGAAACGAACCCTCCTTTGTTCGGGAAACAAAACCACCGGAATCCTTTTTGTAATTTAATCCTCTAAATTTTAAAACATAAAAAAAAATTACCCCCCTACTCGACTGTTATCACCTGCAATCGTAGCATAGCGGGTTCTTGGCAATAAACCACTTGCAAAAAACAAACAATCCTGTTACTTTCTTCGTCGAAGTTCTACGAAAAAAGGGGTGGAGTAAATTGGTCTCTTAACTCATTACCTCGCATAAAATATCTTCGCTTAACAATGCTTCGGATACCCGCCCTTCTGTTGCAAAACTCTCTGCTTACCACCCTTTGATACCCACCCTTCAGTTGCAGGTGATAACATCTGCAACGAGCACTAAAAACATGGGTTCAATCCGTTCAAAGCCGGTAATTGTGCAGCAATCTGGTATGCGGCAAACAACGAAAATAAAAGCAACTTAAACTTCATTTTATTAAAAAAATGACTAACACAGATGAATTTACAAGTCCTAAAGGTTTATATTTATTGCAATAATCTTTTACAATTAATAACGTTAAAGAGAATATAAGTTTTAGGAGTTTTTTATTAAAAAAGGTGAATATGAGAAATTTATTTACGGTTGTATTGTTATCTGCTTTTTACTTATCTGTTTTTGCACAAAATACAACTTCAAAAAGGGAACGGGGAAGCAAAATTTATAACAGCACTGGTATACAGACCCCACTTAAAAGGCCACCAACACCAGATGAAATATGGGGGAAACTATTTGTAGATGTTCAACTAACAAGAGCATTAGGTGATAATAAAACTTTTGTTGATGCAGTTCCTAAATTTTCGCCTGCTGTTATTTTAAAAAAGTACAAAGGGATTAAAATTACAAGTGATACTACTGCCACTCTTAAAAATTTCGTGTACCAAAATTTTAAAGTACCAATTTCTCCTAACATCAAGCTTCCTCAACAAGCCAGTTCACTAAAAAAGCACCTTGAAGACCTTTGGCCCACACTTACACGAAAAGCTGATATGATTGAAGAAAACAGTTCGTTGCTGCCACTACCCGAGGCATATGTAGTGCCTGGAGGACGCTTTAGAGAAATATATTATTGGGATAGTTACTTCACAATGCAAGGCCTGGCAGTAAGTAATCGTTATGACCTTATTGAAAACATGTTAGATAATTTTAAATTTTTAATTGATAGGTATGGCCATATTCCAAACGGTAACCGCACTTATTATTTAAGCCGTTCTCAACCTCCTTATTTTGCTTTAATGGTTGATCTGTTACACGATAAAATGGGTGACAGGGTTTACAAAAAATACTTATCGGCTATGCGAAAAGAATATGCATGGTGGATGAAGGATGCAGACAATTTAAAAAATGAAGATGAAAACAGACGGGTGGTTAAGTTAAAGGATGGAACTGTTTTAAACAGAGATTGGGATGATAAAAAGGCCCCAAGAGAAGAGTCATATTATGAGGATGTTCAGAATGGATTAGCATACGAAGGCAAAGATGAGATGGCATATACAAACCTTCGGGCAGGGGCTGAAAGCGGATGGGACTTTAGCAGTCGTTGGTTCGCTGATACCATGCACTTAACCACTATTGAAACAACTAACATTTTGCCTGTTGATCTTAATTGTTTGTTATATGCTTACGAAAACATATTAAGCAAAGCAAGCAAAAGTCAGCAATTGCAAAGCCTTGGCAACAGTTACCAGCAAAAGGCTCTCAAAAGAAAAGCAGCTATTTTAAAATACTTCTGGAATGATGACCTGCACTATTTTTTCGATTATCAATTTAAAAAACAAACCACTTCAAACAAATGGTCGCTTGCAGGTGTATTACCATTATTTACAGGCATTGCTACAAAAGTTCAGGCGGCTTATATAAAGGATCAGATAGAGCAAAAGTTTTTGAAAGATGGAGGTTTGGTTACAACTGTTTATCATACCAAACAACAATGGGATGCTCCGAATGGATGGGCGCCTTTACAATTTCTGGCGGTAAAAGGATTAACTGATTACGGGTATGATATACTTGCTAAAAACATTGCTGAAAGATGGATGAGTGTAAATGAAAATGTTTATGCAAACACTGGTAAAATGTTAGAGAAATATAATGTTGAAGATATTCATTTACCAAGTGGTGGCGGCGAGTATCCTACCCAGGATGGCTTCGGTTGGTCGAATGGAGTTTACCTTAAGTTTTACCAGATGTTCAGAAGGTAAAAGCCCGCTTCAATAATACAGCTCTTCAATAAATCATATTATTATAGTAATTTTTGCGGCAAGTTATGGGTTTAAAGATGTTTAAATATTACGTTACTTCATATAGCACGCTGTGTCCGATAGAATTACGTACAACGGATTACAGCTTTGTGGCAGGTAGGAATTCTGCGTTCCGTCCGCTGGTAACCCCGGTAAAATTTATAAATAAAAGTTCATTGTTTGTTCTGTTGCTGAATGTTAATTGTCATACTAGAACTACAGCCGATGCTTGCACTTAGCCGAATATTTCCACTCCAAAATTGTAGCTGCGAAAGCTCTTAATATCGGTTAAGGTTATGGACAGCATGAATGCAAAATAGACTCTGATTTTTGTATTCGTATTATGGCACTGCTACAGTTGCAGGTGATAACACCTGCAACGGCACTAAAATTCTTTTATTCGTTTTCAGAAATAGGAAGTGCTTCATTTGATTTTTTGTCCCTCTTTGGTATAGTTGCCCATACAAAAAGTAATGTCACAATTATTTGGAAGGAATAAAAATAGATAGTTTCAAAAGTATTTAAATGATATTGCTTTGTTAAAGAGAAAATTGTATAAACTAATGGTATGAGTACTACAATTAAAAAGATCCATGAAAAAATCAAATATCCTTTAAAGTGCTTTCTGTTCTGGGGGCTTTTTCTTGTGATAGAATAGATGAAAATTAAATCAGTTAAAGTAGCAAACATATAAAATGTTGGTTCCAATGTATTTGATAAGAAAATTTGTGACGGAGAGTGGTCAACTTGATAAAAGAAATTTATTATCAATGAAGAAAAAGAGACTATTAACGTTATGTAATAATCAATGAATGATAATTTTTTTTTTGCGGTATCTATAATTTTAAAATGTAAAGAAAATGTATAAGCTTGAAATATAATCAACAAGGCTAATAAAAAAGGTATAGAATTGGTTGCTATTGTAACATTCAAATATTCAAAGTCTATATCTGTCTTAGATTGTTTACCGAAAAAGTCCCATGTTAATAACAAAGCACAACTAAAAAAAAGTCTTATCCTTGAATTGTAATAATGCTCAACGCTATCCATTTAGAATTTATTTTTACTCTATAGTTTTTACAATGGCTTCCTTTGTCATTAATTTTTCTTTTGTATGCGCAACAATTTAAATCTTACAGTGTCAAGGGTGGCATGTAACGCTTTAATTTACGAATCTTTTACACTTCTCCAAACCCTTTTCTTTTTGCTACAATTATTTGACAAACAATCTCAAGAAGTTCGTATTTAACATTGTAAAAGTATTCACAGGAAATCTATGTTGGTTTTTACAATATTAAAAACGAACATCGTCATTAATAAATATCATTCCTATTCCTGTTGTCGAGCCAACGTCTCCTGCATTAGCCCTTATTAGGGCAGGGACTAACAGTCTTTTTAGAAAAAAAATAAAAAATATGATAAAGCTCCCTCAACAATTTATTCTTCCCTTACCTCACCTGCACCCAATCACTTACATTATTGTTCCTGTCAACAGCGGAAATAAAAATCTTGTCATTGGCTTTTGCAGGAAAATCAGCCAGGGTAACATCGAGGGTTTTTTCAGCAACCAGAACTTGTATGAGCGTTGCCTTATCGCGGGTAGTAAAAACATTGTAAGGAACAGCATATATCGCAAAACCTTTAATGGGTTCAGCGCCACGATACAATAATCTTACTTGCCTGGTGTTTATTTTTTCAATAAGCAGTTTGATTGGGGGAATGCTGTCAATCCACTTCATTGGTGGTGGCAATGCAGGATATTTATAGTAATTGTTGCGAAGGCTGTCGTTCCAGCCGTTAGGGTTGCGGGTAAAAGTTTTACTGCTGAAATAAACACTTCCGTTTACGTGTGGATTTAGGCGCAACGCTTTTATTTGATTTGGGATTTCGTTTTTGTTCTTCCAGGCGGGGCTTCTGTCTTCGTTGATGCGGTATATCCCATGACCTATAAATACCTGCTTATCAAAACTGTTTTTGCCCCACCAATCCAGCAAAACATTATAATCACAAAGCTTATGGCCAATCTCCCAATATAACTGCGGCGTTACATAATCTATCCATCCTTTTTCAAGCCAAAGCAAAATGTCTGCGTATAGTTCGTCGTAATTGGTTGGGCCGGCTTTTGTTGCGCTGCCTCGTGGATCTTTGTCTTTATTGCGCCAAACACCAAACGGACTTATTCCAAACTTCACTCTCGGGTTAACAGACTTAATCGTTTCGCTAAGCATTTTAATGATGGTGTCAACATTACTTCTGCGCCAATCATCTTTCCTCATTCCATTTCCATACTTCGCATAGCTTGCTCCATCAGGAAATTCTTTTCCCGGTATTTTATACGGATAAAAATAATCGTCGAAATGTATCGCATCAAGGTCGTACCGCGCAACTATATCTCTAACTACCCTGTTTACATGTTCTCTTGCCTGTGGTACGCCGGGATCAAAATATTTGGTATTGCCATACGTTAAAAACCACTGGGGAAACAAGCGTGTTACATGACTTGGAGCGACAGAAGAACGGGTAACACTAAAAACCGCACGATAAGGATTTAGCCAGGCATGAAACTCCATTCCCCGCTTATGTGTTTCTGCAATCATAAACTCGAGAGGATCATAATAAGGTGTAGGAGGCAAGCCTTGCTTACCATTAAGATATTCGCTCCACGGCTCGTACTGAGAAGGGTAGAACGCATCGCTTACCGGCCTTATTTGCATAACCACCGCATTCATTCCATTGCGTTGGTGCATGTCGAGCAATCGTAGGTATTCAGCTTTTTGCTCTTCGGCAGGTAATCCTTTTTTGCTTGGCCAGTCAATGTTTTCAACACTTGCAACCCATACCGCTCTAAATTCAAATTGCGGCGATTGTTGTGCAAGTATTTGTATGCAAAGTATAAAAAGGAATAAGCAAATAAATAAAGTCCTCATAGCTCGAAGGTAATAGTAAATAATTTTCGGCTGCCTCTTTCGCTATCGTTTTTCTCTTAGCTTATCTAATAAAGCGTTAAGAGTTTTGGCTTCTTCGGTGGCTAAAGTAGTAGCGATAGTATCTATCTTGTCGTCATACTTATCCAGTCTTTCTAAAAGTTTGGCTCCTTTATCTGAGATGGTAATATCAACGAGGCGTTTATCGTAGGAGCACGTTTCTTTATTAACCAATTCTTTTTTTAAGAGGCGTTCAACAATCCGGCTGGTATCGCTCATTTTATCAAGCATACGTTCTCTTATTTGCAAAGTAGAGAGCGGTTTTTGACTGGTTCGAAGGATACGTAAAATGTTATATTGCTGATGGGTAATATCTTCGCTTTCCAATAGATGCTTAACTTTTTCAATTACACTGTTTGAAGTGTAGATCAAATTCATTATCAGCTTGTGATGTTCGTTGCGGAAAGAAGATTGTTGAATTTCTTTTTCAATACCCATCGCTGTAGTTTTAGCAAAAGTATGGGTAAGGTTTTATTATAGGAGATATATATACGCACCTTAATCTTCCCAAACTTTCAAACCTTCGCTGCAATTAGCGCAGATGTCAATGTTTTTACGGCTGGTCATGATGTCTTTTCGAAACTGTTTATAGTTCTCATTGTTCCAAACCTCTTTATAAGATTGAACCTGCAGGTTGCCCAAACGATGAGCGGCATCTTTATCAAAACAACAGGGAACCACTAATCCATCCCACGATATAACATTGCCCTGCCACAACTTCCAGCAATGGTTGCCAAGGCCGCTTTTCGATTTCATTTTACCATCTTTTCCTTTGCGGTAGCGGCTGTATTTTTCGATTGTTGGAATTAATTGGTTGGGGTCGTTCTCATAATCATATACCTGTGCAGTTTTAAAACGTACCTGGTCAACCCCAATTTCTTTGGCTATCCTTTTTATCTCTTCTATCTGGTGCTCGTTGTGCTTAACCACTAAAAACTGGAAGAACACAAAAGGCGTTTTACTTTTCAATTCTTTTTTCCACTTAACAATGTTTCGTGCACCTTCCATCACCTTTTCGAGGTTGCCGCCAACGCGGTATTGTTTGTAAACGTCCTGCGTTGTTCCGTCAATAGAAATGATAAGCCTGTCGAGTCCGCTTTCTACTGTTTTCTTTGCTTTTTCATCTGTAAGATAATGAGCGTTGGTGCTGGTTGCAGTATAAATTCCTTTATCAGTTGCATACTTCACCATATCTAAAAAGTCGGTATTCAAATACGGCTCGCCCTGAAAGTAGAAGATGAGATAAGTAAGCTCTTTATAAATATCATCAATGGTGCGGCGGAAAAAATCTTTTTTCAACATGCCGGTTGGCCTGGTAAATGCACGTAAACCACTAGGGCATTCGGGGCAGCGTAAGTTGCACGAGGTAGTTGGTTCAAACGAAACAGAAATCGGATAACCCCACTGGATTGGCTTACCCATCAAACGGCTAAGCCTATAGCTGCTCCAAACCTTAAAAGCATTAATTGCACGGCGGGGAGTAACTTTAGAAAGCAGGTTCAGACTGTCGTTTATGTTGAAATAGGGCATAGGAGTGTAAAATTAAGCCAGTGGCATTAATTGTAACGGTAAAATTTCATGATATTACCGAAAGAGGTGAATTTGAACCTTCTCCTTAATAGAATTACTATAGCTTTTTACTTCTGATAGCCCAACAGATATTGGCAAGCGGGACGCAAAAGAAAATAATCGGCTTTTAGATAGGGATATTGGAATTATCCCAGGGAAAGACTTTTGTTGAGAAAATATTATTTGTGCTTACAAAAAAATTAAATTAAATGATTATACCATTTAAAGTAGAGGTTGTTAATTTTTCTACTGTTTTGTGAACTATGTACATTTCGTGTATTTGCCTCTGTAGCAACTATTCTTGTAAGGAAGATATCTTCCCTCACCCACAATTTCCACATTTCCCACTCACCACCACTTCTATAACCTTTGGTTTAAAAGCTTTGGGCAACTTTACCTCAGGTGTTACCACATCATCAAGGCAATAGGTAACATTACAGTCATCGCATACAAAATGAACATGATTATCGTGGTGATGACCGGTTGTGCATTCGTCTTTGCAGAGCGCATATAAAACCGAATTATCAACTGTTGGAATGGTATGGATAATGCCTTTTTCAACAAAGGTTTGCAGCGTGCGGTAAACGGTTACACGGTCAAACTTCTCGCCTGTTTTTTCCTCAATATCATGATGGGCAAGAGCGCCATTATTGGTTAGAAAAAGGTCTAAAATTTTTTTTCTGCTACCGGTTACACTTAACTGGTTCCGTTTTAAAATATCGTTGATAGCTTCGCTTTGCATAAAGTAAATTTAAAAATAGAAGTTTGAAAATTGAAATTCGAATTTTGAATTTCGAAACTGCCTTACACCTCAGTTCTTCTCCGTCAAAAGGCCTTTAATGTCGTTAGTAAGTTTCTTCATTTCATCTTTCTTCAAAGCATCATATACACCACCTCTTACATTACCATTCTTATCAACAAGTGCTAAAAATTGAGTATGTAAAAACTGGTCTTCAATCTTCTCAACATTATTTTGCGGATCGTCTAAAAGGTAGCTCGCCCTCGCGGCTTTGTACAAACTATCTTTTCTGCCGGTAAGCAACATCCATTTTTTAGTGTCAATCTTCATACTGTCGGCATAAAATTTTAAGCGGGCAACACTATCCTTTTCGGGTTGTACGGTGTGGGCCAGCACTAAAAAATCAGGTTCCTCTTTATACTGTTCATAAATATTCCTAAGGCTCATATTCATTTTTGGGCAAATGCCTTTGCAGGTGGTAAAGAAATATTCAACCACCGTTACTTTTCCTTTCAAATCCTTTTCTGTAATTGTTTTACCATCCTGGTTTATGAAGGAGAATGGCTTTACATAACTTACAGCAGGCAGTTTTGTTTTCCAGTTATCGGTTCCGGCAAAAACGAAATAAAAAAAAGCAGCGGTAAGAAGGATAAAAAAGATAATATAACCAATAATTTTATTCGACATTCATGCTTTAATTAAACAGCAAATTTACAACCGGCTATGTTAATGCTGTTATATTTTAAAAGTTAACATTAAAATTATGCAACTTTGTTGCAATCACATATCTTTGTTATCCTTTTTTTGCAATATGAACTTTAAGATTAATTGGGACACTTTAGGGATAGCCACTTCTCTTGCATGCGCCATACATTGTGCGCTGCTGCCATTAATTTTTACCAGCCTGCCTGTTTTTGGAATTAATGTGATAGAAAATTTTGCTTTCGAAATTAGTATGGTTGTTCTTGCCTTTGCAATAGGAATTTATTCGTTGTACCACGGTTATAAAAAACATCATCACAACCTTTTGCCAATAGCCATTTTTACTACCGGTTTTATGTCTCTTATTTTAAAGTTGTTTTTTGCAGAGTACGAAAACTGGTTACTTCTCCCTGCCGTAATTGGAATTATCGCCGCTCATCTTATTAATTTTCGCTTGTGCAGAATTCATAACCATGCACATGCTAAGGATTGCGCCCATTAAAGTGCTAATGTTGCCGGCAGTTGTCTTTCCCAAAAGATTTTCTTATAGCATGTCTTCCATTGGTATAAAGCCTTGTAAGTAATTTCTGTATTTAAAATAGGTGGCATTTAAGAATTAATGATAACAATACGGAATAGCCACGTTATTTTTTAAATATCAACAAAATAAGATGTTTTGTGGAAAACATAATTAATGAATGGCACACAATTACTATTAGTTTAGAGCTTGTATTTGCAACTAAGAGTAATAAAATTTATGCAAAGAGATAAAGATCATTCAGCGATAAAACAAGATGATAATGCAAATTGGTACACAGAAGCTTTTATTAGCACCAGTATAGAAAATTATTTAAAGGAGAACGGATATAAAATTCACAAAGAAAATTTAAGTAATGCCGGTGACAGGAATGAAAAAGTTATTACTGCATCAAAGTATTTTACAAAAGAAATAATTGGAATAAAGGGACTTTTGACTGACCAAAAGAGGAACGCCCTTTTAAAAGAAGCAGATAAAAATTCATGGTCGCAGCAGGCGAAAAGCTGGTTCTCTGAGTCGCTGTTTAACTCGCTGGTTAACTTCGGCAAATATTATTCTGATGAAAGTGCAGTTGTTGCAATGGCGCTTCCTAATGTTGAACGCTACAAAACCATTATCGAAAAAGTAGCCGATTATTTTACCTCAAATAACCTTTCTTTTAAACTCTACCTTGTGGATCAAAACGGCGAAGTGGAAATAAGTAATTTAAATTCTCAACTTCCCGGCGAGTAATGGTTTAAGCGATTACGGATCTACAACTTTTTATACTAAATCTCCATTTAGTATTGGCTTCATTTTTTTAAGTATTGTATTTTACTCTTCTGATGTAAAACCTTGCTTTACCATTAACAAACTGATTGTTTTTTATGCACATGAGTAATTGTAACTTTGATACAATTATGGAAAGCACAATTATTAACAAAGTAGCTGAAAGTGCCCTAACTTCAATAGACCTTGAGGAGTATTACCCTAAAGGAGAAATTGCCGTGTTTGATTTAAAAGATCATCTTTTTATGGGTTTGATACTTAAAGAAAAAGACTTTAGGGCAGCGCTTCAAACAATGAATTGGGAGCAATACCGCAATAAGAATATTGCTGTTACCTGTTCTGCCGACGCTATTATTCCGATATGGGCTTATATGCTTGCTGCCAGTAATTTGCAACCTGTAGCTAACGAAGTTGTATTTGGTGATGAAAAGAATTTGTTACAAACGCTGTTGCTTAAAAACCTTTCGCAAATTAAAGGCGAAGATTATGCTGATAAACGGGTTGTGATAAAAGGTTGCGGAGATGTATCTATTCCTGAAGCGGCTTATGTAGAAATTACCGCCGCGCTTCGTCCTTATGTTAAAAGTATAATGTATGGCGAGCCTTGCAGCACTGTGCCGATTTTTAAGAGGAAATAAAGTTTATGGACATAGAACAACTTCGTGATTACTGTCTATCCAAACCGGGGGCCGAAGAAGGCTTTCCCTTTGGCGAAGAAACCCTGGTTTTTAGAGTGAACAACAAAATCTTCCTCTTAACTTCTCTTCAAAAACAACCATTGCAATTTAATGTAAAATGTGATCCTGAAAAAGCTATTGAACTTAGGGAAGAATATCCCTGCATTTTGCCTGGTTATCACATGAATAAAAAACTTTGGAACACAATTATTATTGACGGCACATTAAACACTCAACAATTAAAAGGTTTTATTGATTATTCTTTTGAGTTGGTATCAGGGAAGAAACCCAAGCTTTAAACATCATCAATTTATATTTAAACCCACACTTTTTGGTCACAGATTTTACTTTTAAAACCATCTGCGGCGTTTAAAAATAACCAGCATTATTACAGGTATAATCAGCATTAAAGCCACCGTCTCATAAAATCCCCACCGTTGATGGGCATAAGGAATTACATCAAAATTCATCCCGAAGATGCCTCCGATTACAGTGGCCGGAGCTAATAAGCAGGTTACAATTGCCATTACTTTCATCACCTCGTTCATCTTTAAATTAACCTGGCTTATGTACAGGTCCTGCAGGCTGGTCATAATTTCTCTATAATTTTCTGCTACCTCATTTGCCTGAAGTATATGGTCGTAAATGTCTTTAAAGTACTTGGTTACTTTATCATCAAGCAAATCACTTTCACTTTTGATAAAGCCGTTAATCACTTCTCTAACAGGTGCAACATTTCTTTTTAAAACGATCAGTTCTTTTCTAAAGCTGCTGATTTTAGCCAACGACCTTTTATCGCCAGACCTGATAATATCTTCCTCAAGCAATTCTATTTTTTCTCCCAGCTTATCCATCACTCCAAAATAGTGGTCAACTATCATGTCGAGAAGGCTATAACACAAGTAATCCGCACCTCTAAGCCTGAGCTTACTATTGCCCAGCCGAAGTCTTTCGCGAAGTGTATCAAATACATCCCGGTGAGCCTCCTCCTGAAATGTTATCAAAAAATTTTTTCCAAGCACCATACTTATCTGCTCCTGCTCAACTGAGCAACGTTGTTCGTTGAAGTATAGCATATTCTGCAGGCAATAAAGTATTCCTTCAATATCATCCATTTTAGGGCGCTGGCCAATGCTTAGTATATCTTCAACAATAAGCGGATGAATACCATAATGAGTGCAGATAGTTTCCACCATATCTTTTTTAAGGCCTTCAATATTTATCCAGCTTACTGTATCGCTGTCGCGATAAGGAAATGTTTCTTCGATACTCTTTAATTCACAGCCTTCCAATGTTGTTGCATTGTAATTAAATACATGCAGATTGGTTTCTTTTGCTTCATCTCTTTTCGGTTGAACAGCAGGATTGTATTTAAAAATTTCCTTTGTTCTGCCTGGACGGAAAAGTGGCTGTATAAAGTGTTTTAAATATTTATCGGGTCGCATTATTGAAATTGAGAGATTGCAATAAAAGTAAATCAATGACTCTTAAAATTGAAAAATCATTTTTTATATTTTGGCAATGATACTATGTGAAGTTGAACGACCTTGGTGGCAGAGGTAAAACACAAAGCTATGGCAACGAGTACAGCTTGCTGTTTGTAGTGCATTTTGTTCAATGAAGCTATTTACTGCCAAAAAAGTCTTCGTCTAAAATTGCATAAAAATAGTTGTCTTTCCATTCTCCTCTAATAGGTAACTTCTTTCTTTTTATTCCTTCTTTTGTCATACCTGCTTTCTCAAGCACTTTACCTGAAGCAATATTTTCCACTGCACAACCTGCCTCAATTCTGTGAAGTTCAAGGTCGTTAAAACCAAAGTATAAAAGTTTTGTCAAAGCCTCTGTTGCGTAGCCTTGTCTCCAATGGTCTGAATGAATTTTAAACCAAACTTCCGCTGTCCTATAGTTCAATTTCCCTAAATTCAATGCTATAAGTCCTATGAAATGTTTTGTAGTTATGTGGTCAATAGAAAAAACGTATAAAGTTTGTGGAATAGCATTTTGAGCAACCAGCCATTCGTTTATAACTTTCTCTGTCTTTAGGATTGTTTCTGGAATACCTAAAGTATTAAACTCGTCTGTCTCAGGCAAAGAATGTAATTCATGTATTTTGTCAATGTCGGTAATTGATACTTGCCTAATGTTTAGTCTATTTGTCTGAAGTATCATGGTCTTATTGCATTACAACCTACGTATAAAATTATGTGCGTAGCATGAAAGGTATATGTAAGTGCTGTTATTGAACCGCTATATACTTAAATCGTATTACACCTTCAATTACCTGAACATCTAAAATTAATGTTGTATTTGTTTGTTCAGTGATTTTAAAGCGGTCAGTTACTGTATTGCAAGTTGAATTTCTTAGAAGTGTGCTATCTGCCTGTGATGTATAAGTACCAGTACACTTTCTAATGAACCCATTAGAGTCTTCAATTTCTTCAAATTGGCCATTGGCATAAAATGTCAGGTTTTTCTCATAACCTGCGGGCCTTTTTCTCCAGGTAAAACTTCCGCCCATTACATACCCATCATAAGTTTCAGTCAACTTCCATTTACCAACTAAAGTATTGTTAGTAAATTCTTGTTCTTTTTTGCAGCTTGCAATGCTATTACAAGAAGTAAAAGCATCTGTTTAAAAAAAGTTTTCATTAAAATTATTTTGCTGCCTGACAAATAGAAATGGTAAAGCATTGCATGCCTTTACAAACTAAGGCTCCTAAAGGCGCAACTTACCTACAACTTCTCATACAACGCTCTCAGCTTCTCCCTCGTCATTATCTTTTCCCAGTCTTTACCGAGTGCATTTTCCCAAAGCGGCTTCATGCCGAGGCTTACGTTTATCATAGCATCAAACTGGTCATCTGTTAGTCCTTTACAAATGGCCTGAGGAATTTCAACGCCGTTCTTTTCAACCATACGCTTAAACTCTGCAACACCTTCGGGGTAAAATTCTTCTATTTTATCCATCACAATACAATTTCCAACGCCGTGTTTGGTGCCCAATAAATAACTTAAGCCATAGCTAACGGCATGTGCAACACCTACCTGACTGTAAGCAATGCTCATTCCACCGGCGTAGCTTGCCATCATCAGTTTATCATCGCTTTCATTATCCCAGCTATCTTTTTGTAAAAATATTTCGCGGCAAAGCTCAAGTGCTTTTTCGCCATAGCTTTTGCTAAACTCGTTTAAGTAAGTTCCCTGCAGGCTTTCTATGCAGTGGATATAACAATCCATGCCGGTATAAAAGCGTTGGTTCACCGGCACATTAGCAGTAAGTATAGGGTCGAGAATGATTTGGTTAAAAGGCGTGTAATCGCTGTTCATTCCGAGCTTTCTCGTTGGGCCTGTTAATACGGTTGTTCTCGAAACTTCGGCGCCTGTGCCGCTTAATGTAGGGATGCCCGCTTTGTAAACACCGGGCACTTTTACCAAGTCCCATCCCTGGTAATCAGCAGAAGAACCGGGGTTGGTCATCATCAGGCTAACGGCTTTTGCAAGGTCAAGGGTCGATCCTCCACCAATGCCTATTATGCCACTTACGGTTCCAAATTCTTCTTTTAAATCCTGTGCTATTTTATCAACGGATGTTGTTTTTGGTTCGTATGTTACATCCGCAAAAATAATTTTGTCTTTGCCCCGTACAGGCACTTTATTCACCAGTGGTTCTGCTTCATAGGGAGCACCTTTTTCAAAAAAATGATCTACAAGAAAGATCATTGGTGCGGTGCCTTTGCGCTGCGGAGACAAGATTTCGTCTAACTGGTTAAAGCTGCCTCTGCCATATATTACGTAATCAACCATTTTAAAATTGCGAAACTTACTCATGCTTACAGTTTATGCACGAAAATACATTATTGAAATGAAGCAGCCTTTTGCCCACTGCTATACATCTTAAACTTACGAACCCATAAAGTCAATTTTGCTTTTCTTGTTTTGAAAATACTTACACTATGCCTTTTGGTTGGAAAACGGAGTTTGAAAAAAGAATGCCTGCCGATGGCTTAAGCAACTGGGAAATTTTTGCCATTGCCCGGCAAGCTTGCAAAAACATGGATTGGGAATACCTTGTTGTAGATGAACATACGTTTACGGCTACAACGCCTGTCAACTGGACTTTCACCGAAGAAATTATTACTATACAGCAGGAAAAAGAGGAAATACTTTTTAAAAGCAAAAGCGAAAATATCGAATTATTAGAGGCACGTCATAATCAGAAAAATATAGAGCAAGAACTGCTGCCCGCCTTTAAAAAAGTAAGAAACAATTGGAGTGTTTCGCAATTACAAAGCGCTGCAGCAGCAATAAAGAGCGAAACCTTAAAACAACTTTCAACAGGCAACCGCATTGACAGTGGTAAAATCACTTTTGGTTTTAAAGACCATGAAGTAACCTTTTTGCTTATTGCCGTAAAGCTGATCGTTTTTATTGTAATGACCGTAAATGGAGCAAGCGCAACAAATCCTGCCGCACCTGATGTTTTAAAATGGGGCGGATGCTTAAAAATTTACGTAACAGGCGGAGAATGGTGGCGTTTGGTAACAGCCATTTTTGAGCATACGGGTTTTTGGGAAGTGCTGATAAATATAGCCGCACTGTATTGTATAGGGCTGATGGTGGAAGCGATACTTGGCAAAGCAAAATATCTGATAGCTTTTCTGTGTACAGGGATCCTTTCCAACCTTGCAGGCATAACATGGTACAACGAAACAATAATTGCCGGAGCTTCAGGCGCTGTATTTGGTATGTATGGTGTTTTTCTTGCCTTTGCTACAACAGCTTACATTAATTTAAAGTTTCCAAAGGTTTGGTTGCTAAGCATATTGGCTTATATAGTTTTTACTGTGGTTAATGTTGCCCCGGCTAATGTAAATAACGCTGTTAATTTCGGCGGACTTATTTCGGGCATTTGTATTGGTTACTTATTTTACTTCTACCACTTTAAAAGAAATATAGCACGTGCAGGCGGATCAAGAATTTCGGTTGAAGTATTATTAATAACAAGCCTCCTTGTTTTTTTATACATAAGAAGCGGCAAGAACGACTTAATAAGATTTGAAAAAGCGATAATGAAGCTTAACCAGATTGAACTGAAGGCTATGACACAAATGCAACGTTTACATTTTGAAAAATCAAATGAAGACGCAGCCAAAATATTACGGGACAGCACGTTGCCCGAGTGGCAACATTTTCAAAAAGAACTTATTAAAACAGATAGGTATAAGTTGAATGACGAGTTTACACAGAAGCGAAAATTATTGAGCAAATATGCACAAATGCGGGTGCTTCAAACAACATTGCTTTATGAGTCGATCAAAGACAGCAGCGATAAATATCATCAGCAAATTAATTCAGTGTCGGACAGTATAGATTTGATAATTGATAAGTTAGGATACTAAATCAGTTTAGCTGCTCTTACCAGGTCTTCAGGTGTGTCTATTTCTACGCCCATATATTTTGTAACAATCATTTTAATAGGAACACCATATTCAAGATAGCGGAGGCATTCAATTTTTTCAGCGTTTTCCAATGGTGTTACCGGCCAGTTGGTGAAGTTGATCAATGCCTGTTTTCTAAAAGCATACACACCAATATGTTCGTAGTAAGTAATGGCAATTTCAGCATTGCGGGGATAAGGTATAACTGATCTGCTAAAAAAAAGCGCACTCATATTTCTGTCAACCACAACCTTTACATAATTAGGGTCTTCAATAAATTTTTGTTCTTTTAAAACCTGCATCAGCGAAGCTACCTGTACATTTTTTCCTTCTTCGCCATCAAAAACCTTAAGCAGGTTTTTAAGTGGATCTTTTTGTACAAAAGGCTCATCGCCCTGAACGTTCACAACAATATCTACATCCATATCTGCAACTGCTTCAGCAATACGGTCGCTGCCGCATTCATGTGCTTTTTTGCTCATTACCGCTTTGCCGCCATTGCTTACAATTTCATTATAAATAATATCGCTGTCGGTAGCAACAATTACTTCATCGAACAGCTTAGCAGCAACGGTATTATCGTAAGTATGGCGGATAACGGTTTTGCTTCCCAGCATTTGCATCAGCTTGCCCGGGAAACGTGCGGCTGCATACCGCGCAGGGATGAGGGCAACTTTTTTCATTAGCCTATATAGTAAGGGGATTAATAATGGTTAAATCTTCAACTTTAGAAAAGTTGTGAACGTTGGAAGATAGTAAATGGAGATTATTAACTAAAGCTGTTGCTGCTATTATAGCATCAGGTAATTTAATTTTTGCTTCTTTTCTGATTGTAATTGTTTTATCTACAATTGAAGCATCTATCGTTATAATATTAAAAAAGGAAAGAAATGTTTGAGCTGCTGTTTCTTCAGCAGATGTTATAGAAGGATATGCGAGTAACTCTATTTTGGTAATAAAACTTATTTCAACCTTATTAGCAGGTATGGCAGATAGTAAAAAACTCTTTCCATTTTCAGGTAAAGAGTTTTTTAAAAAATATACAGCAACATTAGTATCTAAGAGAAATTTCTTTTCCATTCATTTCTCATTTTTTCTATTTCTACATCTATCTCTTCATTACTTTGTTTACGCCAGGTGCCAATTAGTGTTGCAATATCTGGTTGGCTTTTTTTTTCAATAGCAATAGCATTCATTTTTTCCAGGTCTGCCAACACTTGTCGGGCATAAGGTTTTTTAATTATAAGCTTTATTTCTTCCATATATTAAAGGTAGTATTTTTAATACGTTTAATAATCCGTCTTCACGCCCTTATCAAATGGGATCTTAAACTGGTACTTTACATTAGAAGAAGTAGCATCGTCCAAAACATCCAGCCCGTATTTTAAATCTTTAACCGCAGTATAATTATATGTGCCAAAAAAGCGATCCAAGATAGAAAAAATATT
>JAABUN010000058.1_pt1 | contig 68382 bp, 71 predicted proteins | sample 5559311 | NCBI WGS metagenome assembly JAABUN01 (sample SAMN10711877, study PRJNA513370) | rock metagenome | isolation source: Antarctica rocks | place: Antarctica: Victoria Land, Siegfried Peak sud | reverse complement strand
CGTCCTGCCCTGCCGGATCAACTCCCAGAACCGGGCCTGCCGCTCCAACTGCTTCTGCTGCCACACCGACATGATCAACACCTCCGCTACCAGGGGTGTTGCGACGACCGTCTGAGGCCGAGGATCGGTGACTGGGACGCCTTGACTTGGAGCGCACTCCAGCTCGTACCGTCTGTGGCGTGAACAGCATGGCAACAGAAGACGTGCCGACCCATCCACCGTGGCGACCCGGGGCGGGTTTGCCGATCGCCGAGGTGGTGGAGCGGACCGGGCTGTCGCGGGACACCCTGCGGTACTACGAAAAGTCCGGCCTGATCGAAGCCGTCGACCGGTCCAGCGGCGGCCAGCGACGCTACGCCTCTGGCGACCTGGCGTGGCTGGAGTTCCTGCTGCGGCTGCGAGCCACCGGTATGTCGATCGCCGACATGCAGCGCTTCGCCGAGCTACGCCGCGGCGGCGACCGCACCATCGCCGACCGTCTCACCCTGCTGCGGGAGCACCGAATCGGGGTCGAGCGGCACATCGCGGACCTGCACAACCACCTGGCCGCCCTCGCTCAGAAGATCGACCTCTACGAAAGCCTGCTCGATGAGCACGGCGGGACGGACACCCTGTGACCGGTGACCAGCAACCCACAACACACCTCCTCGGACCCGAGGTCGACCGAGCGCGATACGAGCGCGGCGCGGCCGTGCTCGACGCGGTCGACGGCGCGGGCGGGCAGCACGTCGTCGAGGCTCTCGCCGACATCGCCCCGGCCCTTGCTCACCATGTCGTCGCCTACGGCTTCGGCGATGTCTACAACCGTCCCGGCCTGACCCCGCCGCAGCGGCAGCTGGTCACCCTCGGGATGCTCACCGCCCTCGGCGGTTGCGAGCCGCAGCTCGAAGTGCACGTGAACGCCGCTCTCAACGTTGGGCTCAGCCCGGTCGAGATCGTCGAAGCCCTTACCCACGCCGCGGTCTACTGTGGTTTCCCGAAGGCGTTGAACGCGATCTTCGTCGCGAAGCGCGTGTTCGCTGAGCGCGACCTCCTCCCGGTGCAGCCGCCAGCAGCCTGACCACCGTCCCGAAGGACCATCGCGTACTGCAGACAGTTAGCTTCGCTGCGGTGTCCGGTTGCGCAGCCCAGCTCGAGTTGTTCGCGATGAGCTTCTGGGGCTCGTGAATTCAGGCATCCGCGCTGCGTTCGGAGGCCCGGATGGCGTTGGGCTGGTTGAGCGCCCATGCGAGCAGGGCACCGGCCGACAGTGCGGTGATCGTGAGCGCCATGGGCAGGTCGGCGCTGGACCCAGCGATGCCGGCGAAGGGCGCCGCACAGGCGCCGATCGCGAACTGCACGAGGCCGAGCAGAGCCGACGCCGTTCCGGCCTCGTGCGGGTGGTCGGCCAGCGCCAGTGCGGTGGCGTTGGGCAGCACCAGCCCGACGCTGGCGACCACGAGGAACAGACCGGGCAATATCGCCGGCAGCCCGGCACCAGTGCACGCGGCGCTCAGAACGACCGAGGCTCCTGCGCCGCACATGAACACCCCGGCACCGAGCAGCCGCTCGGGCGTCACCCGTGCGACCAGCCGGCTGGAAATCCGTCCGGCGGCAATGATGCCGAGGGCGTTGCCGGCAAAGATCATGCTGAACATCTGCGACGACAGCCCGTACCTGGTCTGCAGCACGAACGGCGACCCGGCGATGTAGGCGAACAACGCGCCCAGCACCAACCCGCTGCACATCGTGTAACCCATGAACGAGCCGTCGCCCAGTAAGCGCCGCAGAATGCGGAGCGTCTCGCGCAGGCTCCCCGATCGTCGGGCGGCGACCGGCAGCGTCTCGGGCAGTTCGCGTACCACGCCCAGCAGCAGTAGCACGCCGATCAATCCGAGTACGCCGAACACCCCACGCCAGTCAGTGATTCGCAGCAGTTGGCTACCGAGCACGGGTGCGATCATCGGTACCAAGCCGTTGATCACGAGCAGCAGCGCAAAAAAGCGTGCCGCATCGACTCCAGTGTGTAGGTCGCGCACGACTGCTCGCGCGACCACGATGCCGGCCGCTCCGGCGAAGCCTTGGAGCAGCCGCAAACCCACCAGCGTCCAGATATTGGGCGCGATCATGCACGCCACCGACGCGGCGGCATAGACGGCGACGCCGACGATGACCGGTCGCCGTCGACCCAGCTGATCGCTGAGGGGGCCGGATAGCAGCTGGCCGACCGCTAGACCGATGAGGCAGGCGGTGAGAGTGAGCGCGCTCGCGGCCGGCGGGGTGTGCAAGTCCCGTGCAAGGGACGGCAATGAGGGCAGGTACAGATCCAGCGACAATGGCCCGAACGCCGACAGAGCACCGAGGATCAGCACGAGGCTGCGGCCGCTCGACGAGCCGCCGAGCGGCGACATCAGGGCTCAGCCGACGATCTTCACGGCCGTACGGAACTGCGTGCCGCGAGTCTGCTGCAACGTGATGTGCAGCAGCGCGATTGCCTCGAGTTGATGGGAGCGGTGCAGCGCACCCGCGTCGATGGCCCGCATGCCGCCCGCCTCGACCAAGGTGGTCAGCTCGGACTTCGCCGCCGGATCGTCGCCAGCGATGAACACGTCCAGCGGCTGGCCGGCGACCTCGCCCGCGACCAGGGTCGGAGCGAACGTGGTGTTGAACGCCTTCACGATCGTCGTTCCGGCTGGCAGCAGCTTCTCGATCTCCTCGGCTGCCGAGCTATCGGCTGGTGTGATCAGGCCGTCGAAGGAGTCGTTGAGCGGGTTGGTGACGTCGACGATGATCTTGTCGCCGAGCTGACCGTCGTAACGCCCGAGCGTCTCGCGCACGGCCGGATAGGGAAGGGCCAGGATTACGATGTCGGCGGTGATCGGATCACCGATGGCCCCGGAGCTGGCGTGGCCACTAGTACTGTCGAGCTCTTCGACGAGCTGCGCCGCCTTGGCTGCGTCCGGGCCGAGGATTTGGACGTCGGCGCCGCCGGCGATCAGGCGGGTGGCGATCCCGCAGGCCATGCTGCCCGCGCCAAGCAAGGTGACGTTCATGGATGCTCCCTCTGCGGTCGAATGTAGGTAGTGTTAGGTTTCTAGCTACCTACAAGGTAGTCCATTAGTCGTAGGGAGTCAAATGGACTTAGACACCTACATACCGGCTTCGGTACAGATGATGGTCGAGCTGGTGAATTCCTACGACTCGCGTCTGGCCGAGCCCGAGCGACTCGGCGGGGTGGCCGACGTCGAGGACTTCTTTCGCCGGCATCGGATGTTGGGGCCGAATCGAGTCGGTCCGGACGACGTGACGAGCCTGCATGCGCTGCGGGCGGACATCCGCGCAGTGTTCGAGGCCGAGGACGAAGCGACCGCCCTGAACCGGCTCAACGACATCCTCAGCGCCGCTGGCGTGGTCCCGAACGTCGTGCAACGTGCTGATGGGCGCCGGGAACTCTTTTTCGCTGCAGGCGATGCTCCACTGACCAACCGGACTGCGTGCGACGCGGGCATCGGTCTGGCCATGATGATGGTTGACCAAGCCGACCGGCTCAAGGTCTGCGCGGGCGATGCCTGCCGCAGGGTGTTCGTCGACCAGTCGCGCAACCGCACCCGGCGATACTGCGGAAACAGCTGTGCCTCGCGGTCGACCGTCGCCGCCTATCGGGCGCGCAAGCGCACCTCAGCCGGCGGGTGAGCGAACGGGCAGCAGGCCCCGTTCGCCGGGGACGCGCTTGGCCACGAACATTGTGCTCAGAGCCTTGGGGAATCCGCGGTAGACCGAGGCGTGGCTGGTGGCATCGACGACTCGACAGGGCTCAGCGCGACGTTGAGCGAGGCGTTGATGTGCACTTCGAGCTGCGGCTCGCAGCCGCCGAGTGCGATGAGCATCCCGGTAGTGACGAGTTGGCGCTGCTGGGCGTCGGGCCCGGGCGAGGCGCAGATATCGCCGGAGCCGTACGCGACGACGTGATGGGCCAGTGCCGGGGCGATGTCGGCCAGGGCGTCGACGACTTGCTGCCCGATGTCCCTGTCGAACGCGGCCAGGACTTGAGCGCCGCGGTCGCAGCGGGCTTGGTCGTAGCGGGCTTGGTCGCCTAGGCAGCCAAGGTGGGCCTGGCCTGGTCGGAAGGGCTCATGGGGTCAGCCCGTTCTGGTCAGTCACGCATCCGGCTACTGCGAGGTGCTGTGCGTAGGGCGATCGCCTTGCGGGCGGTCGTGGAGCATCCTCATGGGCATGACTGAGCATCTTGAGCAACGGGTGGCGCTCGTCGAGCTGATCAGCCGGTACTTCGCCGCGGTCGACGACAAGCGCCTGGACTTGGCGACCGTGGAGGCGAGCTTTGCCGAGGATGGGCGTCTGGTGCGGCCCAACGGCTCGGCGATGGTCGGACCGCAGGAGATTCTCGCCGGACAGGCGGAGAGCTTCGCGCGGTTCCGTGCGACGCAGCACGTGATCTCTGATCATGTGGTCGATGTCGCCGGCGCTGACGTCGCCGCGGTGCGCGCGAATCTCATCGCGATGCACGTCTGGGCCGACGGACAGGGCGACCCGAACGCGTTGGAGCGCTACTTCGTCGCCGGAGGCGTGCTGCGGGCGCAGGCACGCCGGACCGCGGTGGGGTGGCGGCTGACGGAGCTGCAGCTGCGCAACGTGTGGCGCTCGGGCGCGGGCTTCGAGGCCATGGCCAAGACCGGTGCGTCGGGCGCGCCGGCATGACGTGCAGTCCCGGTTGACGATCCGCTTGTGAGAACTTGATCAGGGACGCCGCTTGCTCGCGTTGCACGCTCGAGTTGTCGTCGCAAGCCGTTCGACGACTGGGACGGCTTCCCCGCTCGATCTCTTGCCGGCGCAGCCTCTCGCGCGCCTCCATGCGGGAGGCGATGATCGCGTTCGGTGTTAAGCGGGCCGGCCCGGCGAGCATCGCCATCACTGCGCTTCTGCGGAGAGGCCGTGCGGTCATCGTTCGAACCCCGGTAGTGGCTCGGTGATTGCGCGGTGAGGGAATGGCGCCGAGATGAGGGCTGGAATAACCCGCTTGTGAAACGGCTTCACCAGCGCGAAGTACGCACGCCCGATCGTGTCGTTGAACTGGACCTCGGTGGTGAAGGTGCCCCGCGGCAGAAGCGGATCGGTCTCGAACGTCGCCAAGAACGCCAGATGCTTGTCCGTGTCTCCGCAGACAACCCGTTCCGGTGACACCGACTGCACCACGAGCGGCCCGAACTTAGCGCCCGGCGCGAGGCAGACTGTCTGTCCGTAGTTGCGCTCCTGGGTCTTGAAGCCGAGCCGACCGACAACCGCGTCACGCATCGACAGCAGCAGGTCGAGCCATCGGGGCGCAGCCTCCAGGATCAGCGAGCAGAAGCGAGGCGCGTCCATCGGCTCCGGGAGCTCAACGGCGTACCTGTCGGCGTAGTCGACGCGCAGGACACTCATGAGCTTGATGCTCGCATGGCTTTACCGCTTGTCGATCCATGACCGGAACCGGTCCACTCACCGGGACGACCGCACTGGGCGCGTGTCGGGGTTAGGACAACGAGCTACACCGTCACTGACGGTCGGTGCATGTCGTCGGATCGCGGGCAAGCCGAAGAGTTTCGACGACGAAGGCTGTCTTGGCGTCGGTGTACGCGCCGCGGTCAGCCGCGTAGCGCGCTGCGAGTTGACGCTTGAGCCGTTGGTAGTCGTCTCGGCGTTGAGGCGTGGCGCGCAGGTAGTCGCGGAAGTCGACGTAGCGATTCCATTCAGGGTCATCGAAGGCAACCATGTGTACGTGGACTGTGCGAACGTCGCCGATGGCGCGCACGAATAGCAAGCCGCCGTCTGGACCGTTGTCACCCCTGTACTCGTAACCGTTGGCCTCCATGCGCTTGACGATCTCATTGGTATCGCGGCCGCGGTCCGGGGCGAGTGCTACGGCAATGTCCAAGATGGGCTTGGCATCCAAGCCCGCCACGGCGGTACTACCGAGACATGCTGGACGTCGGTGGCGAGCTCGCCCAAGAGGCCTTGGACGGTCGTCCGCTCCTTCTCGCCGAGCACCGCCCACGATGGGTCGTACCGAGACAGCGACACCACCGACTTCTCCAGACCGAGGTACTCCGCGGCCTTCGGGTCCGGTCACGAACCCAACTCTTCATCTACGACGTCCCCGCCACAAGCAGGCGGCACCATCCGCTGCCGCTGCGAGTCCGCCCTGGGCCTCCCCGGCCGAACGCCTACTGGGTCCAAGTGGAGCAGCCCGGCATCCGAGGCGCGAAAGCCGCAGGCGTCTCTGTAGAAGGCCGCCAGGTGTGGTTCATAGTCCACGTGCAACCACTCGCACCCGGCAGCCCGCGCCTGTTCGACAAGCGCCTGCACCAAGGCGCGGCCGACGCCTTGCCGCTGGTAGTTCGGGTCGACGGCTGTGTCCAGTACGAATGCGTGGGATCCGCCGTCCCAGCAGGCGTTAGCGAACCCGACCAGGGCCGCGCCGCTGAAGGCGCCCACCCAGGTGAGGCTGTAGTGCTGCAGCCTGCGCTGCCACGGCTGCGCTTCGCTGCCGGGGTGGCCGAAGGCGCGGGCGTGCAACTCCGACAACGCCTGATCATCGACGGGGAAGCGGAGACGCAGATCCAGGGCTGGGTCCATGGCTGAAGAATCGTCCTCTGCCGAGGAGGCTGTCGAGACAGTTCCTGACGCGCGCACCTAGTCCCGCAAACCGAACGGTAACCGGTCAGCGATCCGCTGGCGGGACGGCACCGAGACGCTCAGCCTGCGGCATAAGACCCATGTCGTGCCCCGGAACGTTATGTAGTGACGGCTCTGTTTGATTTGAAACCACGGCGGCTGCCGCGTCGACCTGCCTCAGTGCCGCGTCACTAACGCGGATCGGGCAGGTCTGGCTGAACCGGGGGCCGATACGTCAAGTCGTCCGCTGCGATCGTAAGAGCCGCAGGTCGAGGGTACATCGCCTGCAGCGTCGTGCCCAAATTCGACCCCTGCCTCCTGTCGCTCGGGCCGCCCAGCCTGAACCCAGATGGCCACGGGAAGTCGACATGCAGCCTGTGGATCATGATGCCAAGGAAGCTCTCGGTCGTTGGAAGGGGAATGACGCGGAACTCGAGGTTGGAGCCTGAGCCCTCGAAGTTCCGAAAGCCAACTGAGATCCGCAGGGTATACAGCGTTCCTCGCACACCCGCCCACATCTCGGGCCAGAAGACCCATCCTTCAAGGTGGTAGGCGTTGCAGGTGCCGGGGCGGCACCTGCGGTAGTAGATGTCGTCCTGACGAAAGATCAGGTCGCTTGCTCGAGTGTGGTCCAGCCTCCGGAACTCGTCCATGCCCCAAACGACGAGTCCGAATGTCGGGCCGCTCGTAATCGGCTTGCCAATCGGCGCGCTCATGATCGCCAGACCCTTGGGTTCGCCCGTGTCTGCGTCCCGCCCAGACCGGATCTTGCCGGCGACCTCCCCCGAGAACTGTACGAAGCCATCCGTGTGGTGTGACAGCTTGACGCGATCGTCTGCGGTGAAGTGCTCCATCTTGCCAAGTGCGATCTGCATATGCTTCTGGTCGTAGTTGACCTGGAACTTCGTGAGCCACCCTTGACGCTCGGCGTGATATGGCGCCAGAACTGTGTAGCCGCCGTCCGCCAATGTCTCGATCTTGCAGACAGCGCGGAGGCCGGCAGGCTCTTCGATGACGACTCGGTGACCGCTCGGCATGGCCACATGCTTGCATGGCCATCCGTCGAAAACATCCTCCGGTACGCCGCAAGCCCATCCCCGACTGAAACGGATAGGCCACCGGGACCGGGGCAATGCCAGTCGTTCGCCGCCTCGCATGCCATCGTGGGGTCATGACGTTGCCTGCTTCTTCCCGCGAGCTGACCGATGACGAGTGGCAGCTCGTGGAGCTGGCACGGTCGACGATCGACGCCAACACGGACGCTGCTCCCGACCAGGATGGGGTGCATACGATGGGGGCGGCGGTCCGCGCTGCGGACGGTCGCATGTTCTCGGGCGTGAATCTTTACCACTTCACTGGTGGCCCGTGCGCTGAGCTCGTGGCTCTTGGTGCTGCGCGGGCCGGCGGTGCGCGCGACATCAAGGCCATCGTGGCCGTCGGCAACTACGGCCGCGGCCCGGTGGGTCCGTGCGGGCGCGACCGGCAGGTCCTCTTCGACTATTACCTCGGCATCCGCGTCATCCTGCCAACCGAGCACGGCGTGCGCAGTGTCCTGATCACCGATCTCATGCCGCTCGCGGCCCTATGGACCGTCGACGGTGGTACCCAGTCCTTCGACCCGGCGCTGTTCACCCACCACTGAATGGACAGCTCCCCGATCGCAACGGGATCCTCCTGTAGGACGGGTCCGGTCAGGCTCCGATGGCGATCAGCAGGGCGCGGGGAGTCTTCGCGTGTCACGTGCTGGTCGGCGTGATGGTCGCTGACACGTCGGCGAGGAGGTTGGGCACGTCTTCCGTCCAGTGGGAGCTGAGGACAAGGTCGCGGGCGGAGTCGATCCACAGCAGGTGTCGTCCGCCGTTGCCGCGCGCGCTGCGCCCGGTCGCGGGAGCGGTCGGCCACGGGATGCGGTCGTCGTTGAGCCACCACAGGTAGCCGTACTCGGCTTTGACAGCGCACGGCGTCCAGGACCGGTTGATCCACTCGGCGCTGATCAGCTGCCGGCCGGCGGCGTGGCCGCGGTCGAGGTAGAGCTGGCCGATGCGCGCGAGGTCAGCGGCGGAGATGAACAGGCCGCCGCCCCAGTGGGCGCCGCCGCTGACGACGGAGACCGCAGTGCCTGCGACGTCCAGGGACGAGTTGATGTATCCGTGCCAGGACCAGGACGACGACGCGCCCAACGGTGTCATCACCGCGTCCCGCAGGACCTCGGCGAGGGACCGGCCGAGCAGGGCGGTGAGCGCGTAGGTGAGCAGGTTCATGCGGACGTCGTTGTAGGCCCAGCCGTGCCCGGGCGGCGTGCCGTGGACCTCGGTGCCTTCGCGGAAGCTCTGGGCATCGACGGACGTGGGCTTGGTCCACAGCGTGCCCTCCCACTGGGACGTCTGCTGCAGCAGGTGCTCCCAGGTGATGTCCCGGGCGTCACCGGCAGCGAACTCGGGGAGATCGAGGACTTCGCTCACCCGCTGGTCGGGGACCAGCAGACCGGTGTCGTAGGCCACGCCGGCGACGACGGACACGACGCTCTTGGTTGCGCTGAACGCCATCTCCGGCACGGCGGGGTCACCCCAACGGCCGACCTCACGGCCGCCGTGGAGCACCACTCCGCTGCCGCCGCTCGCTGCCAGCAGCGGTCCGATCACGTCGCGCTCGGTGGCGTCGTCCACCTGGGCCGCCAGGTAGCTGTCGATGTCGCGCGCCTGCGACGTCCAGCCGACGGTGCGGGTGCGGAGCACCAGCTGGAGCTGCGGCTGATCGAGCGCAGAGGTTGGGTGGCTCATCGGGTCGGCCTGCCTGCGCTGGCCGAGCTTGCCCGCTTTCGGGTTGAGTCGCCGTCGGTCGCCGGTTGCTGGCGGTGGGGTTGGACCCAGGCGAGGTGACCGTCGACGTCGAACGGCCTGTCGGTGTGGCCGTCGGGCCCGCGAGCGCGGGTCGCAGCGGACCGGCGAGCTGCTGGGTGCGGCCGGGGACTGTTGTCGGCGATCAGGCGGCGCCGAGCCACCGGTCGAGCTTCTGCTCGTAGTCAGCCGTGACACGCAGTCCACGCCCTGTGCTGCGCTCAAGCCATCCGCGGGCGAAGAACGTGCTGGTCACTGCGGCAGGCAGGGCACCGGCGAGGTGGGGACGGCGCTGAGTCCAGTCCAGACACGATCGCGCAAAGATACGCCGCCCGGAGCGCAGTTGGTCGAGGTCAATGTCCAGTTCGGCGATCAGTGTCTCGCCGTGGGCGGTGAGGCTGTGTTCTCGGTCGTCGCTGGTCTGCAGCGCTCCGGCGGCCAGCAACCGATCCCGCAGTTCGACGCCCCGACGCCCGGCGAGGTGGTCGTAGCAGGTGCGCGCTTCAGCCAGCGCGGTCACGTCGCGATGTTGGCGTAGCGACTTCACCGGCGACGCTGGCGCGACGTGGGCGAGAGACTCCAGCACTGCTGACACCTGCGGTCCGGCAAGGTGGTGGTATCGGTGTCGGCCCTGAACCGTGACCCGGACCAGGCCACCATCGACGAGTCGTCGCAGGTGCGCCGTCGCCGTGGCCGGCGACACCGAGGCACGTCGGGCAAGTTCACCGGCCGGCAACGCTCGACCATCAGACAGCGCGACCAGCATCGCCGCCCGGGCTGGATCACCGAACAACACCCCGGCCGCCGCCAAGTCGACGTCGCACGGATCGTCGACCACCCTCCCAGCATGAGGCACGCACATTTCGACCGCCACCATAACGTCGCGGGCATACCGTCGCGGCTATGGCCACCGACCCGAGTATCCGGACCGCCAGCGACGACGACGCAGCGTTCATCTATCACGAATGGGACTGGCGGACCCGCGCCCACGACATCGACGGACTGCTGGAGTTGTACACCCCCGATGCGATCCTGGAGACGCCGTTGGTCCCAAGGATCCTCGACCGGCGAAGCGGTGTGCTCACCGGCCGCGAGCAGATCCGGCCGTTCTTCCAGCGCGGAACCGACAACCGCCCCAACGACCTCGTGCGCTGGTATCGCACCGGCCGATACCACTTCGATGGCCAGACCCTGATGTGGGAGTACCCCCGAGCGCACTCCGACGGCGGCGACCAGGTCGACCTCGCCGAGGTCATGGACCTCCGCGGCCCCCAGATCGCACACCACCGCATCTACTGGGGCTGGTTCGGCACACCGCTCCTGATGCCCTCAAACAGGTAACCGTGCGGATGCGCTTACGCCCTGGCAAGACCCGCTCGGCGCCTTCGGTGTTACACGTCGTGCCGTCGCGCTAGCGGATCCGCTTGCGAGAGACTGATCAAGGTCCCGGGTGTCGCGTGCGCGCCCGAATCGGTTCGTCGCAAGCCGTTCCCCTGTAAGAACACGCTCTCGCGCGTTCTTGTCGCCCTGAGGCTTATCGGATGGCGGACTCAGCGCGGCGGGAGACTGCGCGTAGCAGGTCGCGGCGGACGAGCCCTGACCCGGCGCGGATCGCCAGCCAGTAGACACCGAAGCGCGAGCGGGTGCGCGCGTCGGTGGCGCGCACGCGGGTCTCGGTGCGGAGACGCGTCCCTGTGCCGGCAGGCTCCAGGACGAAGTCCATCGCGGTCTTCACCCATCCCGGCTCATCGAAGGCCCGCAGGCCGTCGATGTCGAGCACCGGCGGTTTGGCTCCGCCGGCGAGCTTCCATGGCTGCATCACCCCTCCGGCGATGACCGAGCGCTCAGCGTCGGATGCGAGCACTGGCACCGGTCCGTCCACTAGCAGCCGGGCGCTCACCATCTGCGGCCGCGATTGGCCGTGCAGCCGCGCGGGCAGGGCACGCAGCGCCATCAGTGTTCGCGACAGGGCGAGGTCGACCAGTCGCAGTTCGTGCAGCGCTTCCCACACCGCCGCCGGCGGCGCGGCGATCCAGCGCTCGTGGCGCTCCCGGAAGTGCGGATCGGGCAGCAGGTTATCGAGCGTCAGGGGTTTGACAGGGATGCTCATCGGCGCCTCGCTTCCATACTGAAGGGTACGGTTGGTGGCCGTACTGTACCGTATGGTCAATGCGTTTGTCCCGCTCGGACTGGACGGAGGCTGCGCTCGCCGCGCTGTCAGAGAGCGGGATGGCCGCAGTGGCGATCGACCCACTCGCCGGCCGGCTTGGCACCACCAAAGGCAGCTTCTACTGGCACTTCTCCAACCGCGATGAGCTGATCGCAGCGACGCTCGAACTCTGGGAGCAGCGCGACACCGCAGAGGTGATCGCCGCCATCGAGGCGCTCCCTGATCCCCGCCAGCGCCTCGTCGGGTTGGCGCGTTTCGCCTACGAGCGCGCCGCCCGGGGCAGCGACGCCCAGGCCGGCGTGCTCACCGCCGCCGCCGACCCGCGCGTCGCCCCCGTGCTCGAGCGGGTGACCGTGACCCGACTGGCCTTTCTCACGCGCCTCTACACCGATCTCGGGCTCGCGTCAGAACTCGCCCGTCGACACGCCCGCCTCGCGTACACCGTCTATCTCGGAATCGCCGACCTACGCCGCGCCGCGCCGACCTGGCTGCAGCCGCCCGGAGAAGAACTCGAGGACCAGCTCGAGCACACGATCCAGGCACTCACTCATGCTGCCGGAATTAGCTCACGTGAACCCGGACGTGGCGAGACCACCACCGAGTCTCGCGCACCCCACGCCGCGAGCCCGTCAAGGGATCCCATGTGAGACATGATCGACTCGCGCTGTCGTGACCAGTACGGCGTCCGGCTGACGTTCGGCCTACGGGACGAGGTCACGGCGCCGGCTACGTGACGCGATCAGTAGCGCTACGTAGTGCGGTGGGCGCCAGACCGGGCATCGCTCCCTTGCTCGACACCGCCCGGCTTCAAAGCTCCTCGCTAGAGCACCTTGAAGTACTGCGCGCTTGGGAACAGCCGGTAGCCCAGCCTCTCGTATAGCCGACGCGCCGGGAGGTGGCCGGAGTCGCCGCCGGTGCTGATTAACGCCACGCGCATGCCCTGTTCGCGAAGCCACTGGCCGGCGTGGTGTTCGGTGAGGGTGGTGCCGACGCCCTGGTGTTGGGCGCCGGGGTCGACGCCGACGATGTAGACCTCACCGATGAGTCGCTCCAGGTCGACGACTCGTGCGCCGGCGAAGCCGACGAGGGTGGCATCCGCCTCGGCGACCCAAACCTGCGTGGACGCCGAAGCGAGTGCCTCGCGCACCTCGCGGGACTGGTGCTCGCGCCAGTCCTGTCCGTGGAGGAGCATCGCCAGTTCGGGCCCCAGGACGTCGTTCACTGATGGGAACACCGGTGCCCAGGCGCGGAGCGCGAGCTCGACCACCGCGTCGTGGTCGTCGGCGACCGCCGGGCGGATGCTGGGAGTCACGGGTCAACTCTGATACATCACCTGCTGCGTCCCGGTAGTCGATCCCATGCGGGCAGCGGAGAGAGCGTCCGGTGACCGGGCGCCCTGCGAGACAAGCATGATCATCGGCAAGGCGCCCCACGCCCGAAAGCCCGACGGCGTGCTGCGGACGTTCCCGTTGCGGCGAAGTTGATCGGAAGGAGGTGTGTTCAGGCTGCCAACCGTCAGTTAGCTCGGATGAGTTCGGTGAAGAGCTTGGTGAGTGCGTCGTGGAGGCAGCGCCGTTCGGCAGGGTCGAGGTGTTTCAGCATCTCGTCCTCGACCTCGTCGGCGGCGTGACGTAGCTCGGTGAGGGTGCTGCGTCCCGTGGTGGTCAGGCTGACGGCGTAGCGGCGGCGATCCTCGGGGTCGGCAGCGCGGGCGATTAGCCCGCGCTCTTCCAGGAGGTCGATCAGAGGCACGGCGTTGCGTGGATCGACGCCCACGAGCCGGCTCAGCTGCTGCTGGGAGGCAGCGCCGAGCTGTTCCAGGCTCATCAGCACGCCGAAGTGATGCGGGGTCAGGTCCCGGTCGAGGAGCATCCGGGCCCACCGCCGCCGCGACTCGGCCCCGACCCACGCCAACAGATACCCGGTGCTGGCCTGCAGCTCATCGGGGCGCACGGCGTCATCGGTACGTTCCACGGCGCGCACCTTCTTGGATCCGACCATTCACTTACTTTACTACAGTCATGGAATATGATGGACTGCGGCTATGGCATCCACGGAACGCCACCTGAACCAACCCGCGTCCGGCGGGAACACCACCATGCGCGGCATGACCTGCCTGGTCACCGGCGCGACGAGCGGCATCGGTGAGCAGACCGCGCACGGGCTGGCGCGCCTGGGCGCCGCGGTGCTGATCGTGGCCCGCGACGCCGAGCGCGGCGCCGCGGTAGCCGCCGACATTCGAGCCGCCGCTCCGTGGGGGACGGTGGAACTGTTCGTCGCCGACCTGGCAGCCCAAGCCGACGTGCGTCAGCTGGCCACTGACGTCGCGGAGCGCCACCCGCGTCTCGACGTGCTGATCAACAACGCCGCGGCGGTCAACGCCGCACACCGGCTCACCAGCGATGGCATCGAAGCCACCCTCGCCGTCAACCACCTCGCCCCGTTCTTACTGACCCACCTGCTGCTCGAACCGTTGACAGCTGCGCCGGCCGCCAGGGTGATCACCGTCAGCTCCTACATGCACCATCGGGTGAAGACGATCCCATTGCAGGACCTCAACGGTGAACGCGGCTACCGCGGCCAGGACGCCTACAACCTCACCAAGCTGATGAACATCCTGTTCACCTACGAACTCGCCCGCCGCTGCTGGTTGGAGATCGTCAGGCTGCCGGCGGTCAGGTCGACATCGGACCACCGCAGGGCGACTGCCTCGCCGCGACGGAGCCCGGTGTGCGCGACGAGCCGGTACAGCATCGACAGACGGTCATCCGCGGCCGCGAGCAGAAGGCGCCGAGTTCCTCGCCGCTCCACACCTTCATCTCGGCGCGCCGGACCGTCGGCAGCTCGGTGCCGGTGGCTGCGTTGTAGGGGATCAACCGCCACCGCTGCGCGTCGGCGAGCGCGCTGTGCAGGGTCGCGTGCACCCGTCGAATCGTGGCCGGGCTGAGTTTGCGCCCGCGGTGGCCGGAGCCCTGCAGCAGGTCCGTGTACAAACGGTTGATCAGCGGAGTCGTGAGCCCGGACAGCCGGACACCGCCGAACGCTGGCACGAGATAGAGATCGACGTGGCTCTGGTAGCTACGCAGCGTGGAAGGACGGATCTTGACCAGACCGGGCAGCCAGTGCTCGGTCAGGAACTGACCGACCGTGAGCCGGCTCGGCTCGACGTAGGAGCCGGCGGGAAGGGATGCTCAGCTGCCGAACGCTCGGCACGGATATGGTCGCCGCGTGGAACGAGATTTGCTACGTCGCAGTTCGTCGTTCGGCGCAGCGGCGACCGCGTACGCCGGCCACCGCCCGGACTACGCGCAGGCGGCGGTGCGCTGGGCGCTTGAGCCAGCGCCCGGCCCGCGAGTGCTCGACCTCGGCGCAGGTACCGGCAAGCTCACCGCCACGCTGGACGCGCTGGGCGCCGAAGTCATAGCGGTCGAACCCGATCCGGCGATGCTGAGCCAGTTGCGCCACGCGCTGCCGACGGTCCGCGGAGTGCGCGGTAGCGCCGAGGCGATACCGCTGCCGGACGGGTCCGTTGATGCCGTGCTGGCCGGCAATGCCATGCACTGGTTTGACATGGATGTCGCGGGCCCTGAGATAGCCAGGGTCCTCGGACCCAATGGCGTCCTGGCTGGCCTGTGGAACGTCTTCGACAACCGAGTCGACTGGGTTGCCGACCTTGAGCAGGTCAGTGCGAGCGCGGCCATTGGCCCGCGGGACACGCCCGCCAGTTGGCGTATTGAGACAGCCGACATGCACCTTCCCAAGACCGGCGTGGCCGCCCGGTTCGGCTCGCCGCAGCAGGCCGAGTTCCCGCACGGGCAGCGCCGCACCGCCGACTCCCTCGTCGAGACCCTCGCGACCAAGGCGGGAATGTTGGTCATGCCCGAACAAGAACGCGAGGCCACGCTCGGCCGGATCCGTGCCTTCGTTGCGAGCAGACCGGAGACCGCCCAGGGCGAGTTCACCCTCCCGATGCTCACCGGCGTGCTCCGCGCCCGGCGACTATGAAAGCCGTTGACCGACAGGTCCGCTGTCGCGCCGCGGACCTCAACTGAACAGCGTGGCATCGCCGGTAGCGCCGAATGCAACAACGCCGAATGCACGAGTACGAACATCAGCAGATTCTGGCGGCGTGTTGGGCTGCGGGCACGGAGGATTGGGATTGATGGGGCGCGATTTGCGTGGTGCCGGGAGCTATGACGGATAACGGAGTCTTGGTGCTCGCGGGGCCTCCATGCTCTGGCAAATCTGAGGTTCGAAAGGTGCTCGTTACTGATTCGTCGAACGCTCGCAGAATCCCGCTCGAGGTCGATGCCCTGTTCTCGCTCCTTCTTCCGACATCGGACCGAAACCGTAGCGACCGGATGCTGGCCTACGACGCAGCCCACGTTCTTGCTCGCACGCTCTGCGAGCGATGACAGACTCCGATGCTGGAATGCACCTACGCTCGCCTCGAGCAACGTGCCAGCCTGCTGAAGGCCATCGCGGACATTCCAGAAGCACCTCTATGGGTCGTGGAGTTCTTCGTCTCGCCCGACGATGCCGTTCACCGGTTCCAACGTCGGCATCAGGCGACGGACCTCGATGCACGGCTCGTGCGGCAGCACGCGGCAACATTTCCCTATTCCAATCAAGCCCTACGACTGGAATCGGTGGGCACCACTCCCGACGACCTGGCCCGCCAAATCACAACCTGGTTGCGACACCGACCTGAATCAATTCAACGGAACGTATGGGGCGAGGCGGGAAAGGGTTGGGACTGACAGCACCGAACGCGCCCACCCGAATATCTGTTCGCGAGTCAAGGCTAGCTAGGCAGCTTCGACGCGCACTGCACCACCACCGAGATCCGCGCCTGCCCGCGCACTTCGACCGAGGAGGTTCGGATTTGATCCGGCCCGATAGCCGACCATCAGTCGGGCCGGCGTTGTTGCTCCGGCTCCCCCGATTCGCTTGGGTCTGGCGCTTGTCCCAGTAGAGCCGTCCGGAGGGCCGTCTCGGTGACCGGGGCCGATTTGACGCGCGAGTAACGAACGAGCAGACCCGCCACCGATTATGCAGAGTTGATCTGGACGATCGCGATGGTCGTGTACGCGTCTACCTTGCGAACTCCCTCTATCAGGCCACCGCCGACCGCATGCAGCAATGGTTCGACGGATACGACGGTCCGATCGACTACACGGTGCGCGACGTGCACGTCAGCGCCAACGACGAGCTTGGCTTCTGCTCGTTCCTGTACCACGTCTGCGGAACGCTGAAGACCGGTGCCCCGGTGAAACGTGTGTGGCTCTGTCAACTCGATCTGACCCGGCTGTGACGGCTTGATCTGGCCCCGGTGAGGCGCCGCTAGCATGTGCTGTTCGGTAGTTGCTGGTGGCTGCTGGCGCAATTCTACCCAGTGAAGCTCTTGCCGGCGATGCAGAACTCATTGCCCTCTGGGTCCTGCATCACGGTCCAGCGCTGTCCTGGAATCTTGTGCTTGCCGACGACGGTGGCACCGAGTGCTACGACTTGTCGACGGCCGATGGGTCGGGGTCTACCAGGTCGAGGTGGACGCGGTTCTTGGCGCGTTTGGGCTCGGGCACCTTGTTGAAGTACCACGCCGGCTCGCGCCGTTCGCCATGGGTTCCGCCGATTGACGCGAACAGCTCGCTGCTGCCTTTGTCGAGTGGACGTTCGAGCACTGTCGACCAGAAGGTCGCCACCTTCAGCACATCGTCGCAGTCGAAGGCGACGTTGCCGATCCTGACCGTCATGGCATCCTCCGCGTGGTTGACCTTGAGGTTAGCTCTCACTGCAGTTCGTGCGTCAGCTGTCAGTGTGTCCGTCGTCGGGCTAGAGTAGCGACCTCCAGCTGCGAGGGGGGGAGATTAGCTGGCCATCGGGAAGCATTTACACCGGCGTCGTTGACGCCAAGATGTAATCCTGGTAACCCCGGGATTTCCGAAGTAGAGAGCCTCCGTATAACTTGCTCTGCGGGCACCGATGCTGAGGAGCCAGTCGTCGGTGACCATGGTTGAATCAAAGCGATCTTGGCCGACCTTTACGGAGAGCTCTTCGGCAGATGCAGCAGTCGACTCAAAGCTGAAGTTTGGATCGGTAACCGTAATTGCATACGCCAGCACGGTGTCCTGATCGTCGTCGTAAGTGGTCAACCACGCGTGCCTTGTCCGGTAGCTACGGACAACCACGTCATGTGTCGCCAGCCGCATGCGTAGTAAAGGTGGACCGAAGAGGGCTGCTACGTGCTCCCTAGTTACCCCACAGGCGACTTGTCTCAATAGGGTGGTCGTGTTTCGTCGAGACCCGGCCCGTGACGCCAGAGCCTGCGGGCAAAGCGCAGCAGCCCGTAGCCCGCGGCTAGAAGCGCCACAAGTGATGCTGCCGTCCCCACAGCGTCGGCCACCATCTTACGATAGCTTGCCGGTCCGGCGCAGTCTGGACGCCCGCGTTGGCCATGCGAACGACGGCCATGCATGACCTTCGTCGCTCCGCGCGAATTCGGGGTCCCTAGCGCTGACCGAGCTGTGGCGGCGGCCTTCGGTCCTGATCTCGACGTATGACGTGATCTCGCATCTGTCGGTTGGAGGCACTTGATCAAAGTGTCCAGGCGAGCGTGACGGAGGCGAGGTCGCGGGTAGAACTCGCCTGACTGTCCCTGAGCCGCGACCGAGCTGGCCCGGCGCCAGACGCGGACGTTGTCGCGGCGCTGCGCTCGATAAATGACGAATCCGGATCGCTCTCCGGCTGCAGGGCAACCCCCGCGCCTGATGCCGGCAGCGCGCACTACCCCTCGCTTCGGTCAATATCGCCGAACAGTTGTTGAGAGGCGCACCAGACGACGGTGTTTGCCCAACGTCCTGGGCTGACAGATGCGGTGATTGCTGGTGTGGCCACCTCCGGCCGACGGGTTCTCCCCGCGCCCCGTGGCGTCGCGGGCTGGGCGCCTCGACGGCGACGATCCGGGAGGGTTCTATGAGGGCTGGGTGCCAGCCGTTTCGGGTGCGCCGTAGCGCTGGCGCCAGACGGCGCGGACAGGCTCGAGGAACTGGTAGCTGGTCGGCCCGACGTTGCTCAGGTCGACTACCTCGTGCACGAGCGTCCGGCGCCCGCGACGCCTCGTAAAGGGGACGTGGACGGACCTGATGCGGCCGTACGCGTCCTCGGCGTGGACGATCAGAACCTCTGACTTGTCCGGATGCTCCGACGGTGGAATCGGTGCTCCCTGCTCGTCGTATCGCATGGGCGAATGCCAAGCCTCACCAACGACGATGACGCCGTCGATGTCATTGATGGAGGCGAGCTCGGCAACCTGCTGCGCGATGTGCCGCTTATCGGCGTTGTTCCGTGCCATCAACGTCTGGGCGTGAACCCGCTGCGGGCCCCGGTAGTAGTAGATGAACCAACCGTGGCCCTTGTCCTTACGAAGGATCTGCGAGCCGATCTCGGTGAACGACGGGACGAAGTCCACGGGGCTCTTGGGACTGCTGGGCGGCGTGGGGATTGTGCCGTAGCGCTTGAGAGACTTCTCCGCGACCTCCGGGTCGAACTCCATCTGCCAGACCTTGCCGCCCGTTTCGACATGCAGGTCATCGAGGGACAGCGCAATCGTCCGAATAGCGCGCGACGTAACCATGCACGGATAGCGGCCGTCGTCGCGAACCGGCAGCAGGCTTCCATCGTGGTCGAGGACGATGCCATGCTCCACTCCCATACGATCATGGACGTCGCTGATCATCAGCTCAAGTACGCCGAATGCGTGCGCCATTGCGTCCAGCAACTCGAAGTCGGGCAGCGCACGGTCGACCCATCGCCGTTCTAGCGTTAACGTCGACTGCTGGAGGATGCGCAGCGGGATATTGGCGCCCGCGATCATGAGCAGGATCTGCGGCAACGTGAACCGCGGCGGCGCCGAGAGCGTCCTCACCTGCGATGGCTCGGTGCCGGCCTCCGGAACATCGACTGCCGCTTCGTCGTCGACCGCTGGCGTGCGTCGAACGAAGCCCAGCCCGCGCTCGACCTCTTCGGCGGCCTCCGCATACGACGTGATCACTCGAGCAATCGCCCGGGACTCCGTCTCGAGGTCGCCTTCCTTCACGATCCTGTTCCGCGACCTCACGACCCACGCCATCACTGGGTCGACCCTCATCCGCTGCCGCCAGACGGGGTACCACTCATCGAAACCGGGAATCAGCCGCTTCTCCTTCTGCAGGACCCAGCTGACGTTGCGCAGCGCCTGGATGCACGAGTTGAGGTAGATCCGGAACCCGTCGGGATCTTGATAGTTGTCGAGGCACTGGTGCCACAGGTGGTGCGCCTCGTCCAACCGCTTGTGCGCCGTCGGCGTCGGACAGGGTGCTCCGCTCTTCTGCGCCTCCGGCTGGTCAGTCACTCCACCAGCATCCCCTGGTCAAGTCGCGCGCCGCTTGCAAATTCCTGTCGGCCTCCCCCCTCGAGACGCGGTCGCCCGTGACGCAAGGCGCAGCCCGCTGGGGGCGTGTCCCCTCGCGCCCGGGTGGGCCCGAGCATGCTGCTGAAGCCACAGCCGGCGGCCGTCTTGCTCGGCGAGGCGGCGTTCCAGCTGCGCGAGTTCGTCGCGGTTGCCTGGTGCACTGCAGCGGCGTCCCTCCACGGCCCCGCCTCCGCCAGGCGCATGGGGCTGTGGGTGACCGGATCTGTCGCCACCGCCAGCAGGGCGGAGACGGCCGACTGTGCGGGTCAGCCGCGGACAACGACCGCCCGATGCAGCACCTCGACCAGCCGCCGCGCATCCCAGCGCGTCGCAGGCCGCCCGGCGGCCCGACGTAGCTCGGCACAGCGCGCCGCCAGCGTCCCAACGTCGTCGATGGCGCAGGCTGCTAGCGACTCGGCGACCTCCGGCTCCGTCGGTCGAGCGATCGTCGCGCCCGACGTGGGGGACTGAGAGGGGGGAGGGTTGGTCTCGGTGAGAACTCCTGGTCGGGCAGCCGGGCTGCTAGCAGTGCTCGACCCGGCATGCGTTGTCCGGATGGTTGTCCGTAGCGCAGCAGTACCGCGTACAGCCGGAACGCACAGTCGCTGGTCGCTGCGTCGATGATCCACTCGGGGACGATCGCGAAGCGCTGCTCGACGACGAGCGTCCCCTCAGCGCCGAAGTCATCCCAGCCGGCGGTCATGGGATGGTGCGCGTGCGGCTAACGCAACGGCCAACGAGCGAGTCGTAACCAGCCATCAGTACCCAGCACGGACAGGCACGGCGAGGGTCGTCCGTGAGCGTGAATCGGCACCAACGGGCACCGGTCGACACGGGTCGTCACCGGTCCCCGGTCTGCTTTTAATCCGCGGGTTCCGGGTTCGATCCCCGGGCGGCCCACTGGGCAACCTGCTTTTCCACCGCACCCGGCCTCCTTGGACACCCGATAAGGAAGGGTGACCATGGCCGTTATGACGGAGGAGGCTGCCGATCAGGGTCGGGAGACCCGCTGGTCGGCGAACAAGAAGACCGATGCGGTGCTGCGGCGGGAGGGCGTCGAAGCTTGGCGTGGCGAAGGATGCTGCTGAGCTCACGACATCGGAAGGTCGCCCTCGGCGGCGGTCACACTGAGACTGCCGGCGCCGGAGTAGAGATTGGACATCGGATTCAGCTGTCGGGACAGTGCCCAGAGCCGCTTCGGACAGGGCGCCGTTGGCCGAAAACCAAGGGCAGTGTGGCCGGCCGGTCCCGTGCTGCGTTGTGTAGAAGCTACGGTGGCCAGGAATCGGCAGGACCTGTCGCGACCTACGAACGGAGGACGGGCGGTTGATCGTGGCGCCATCCCGGCCAGCCGCTGGGCCGTTGATCCCTCGCCGGTCGGTGCTGCTTCTCGTCGCCCTGGTACTGCTGGCCGGGCTGCAGACCACCTCGACCCTCACCGGTCCGCAGCGGCGCGGCGACCGTTCCGGACACGTGACCCACGCATCGACCCTGTCCATGGTGACCGAGATCGCTGCGTGGATCCCACCACCAGTGCATCCGGACCCAGCACCGGTCAATTGCCACCGCTACGACGGCTGCGCCGGCCTGGCCCTGTGGGTGAATCCCCAGAACGCCACCACTGCCGCGGGCCTTCGGATTCCCACGGTCGTCGCCCGAGCTTCCGATGGCCTGACGATTCCGGTCAGTCACGCTCGAGGAGCACCGTCGTTGGCGGCACTTGGAGTGTTGCGGATCTAACGGCGGGTCGGGCTAGCCGATAGCCAGACCCTGACCGACCCAACCCAAGGACCACCACCTGATGCGCAATGCCATCTTCGCACGCCTTGTCGCGCTTCGTTCCGCCCAGCCGCATGACGCCGACTTCGGTATGGCTTCGAGTCCCATGGCTCCGCGCCGCACGAGCCCACACCACACGTTGCCGCCGTTCCCCCGGACCCGATGGGTGGTGGTTGCCCTCCTGGCGTTGCCTGTCGTGCTCGCAGCGCCCTCGGATCGGCCCGCCCGGGCAGCCGGAGTCGGTCGCCCGGTTGCGGTTCCGCAGAGTCCAGAGCTCGCCACCCTTCGCCAACGATCTGCTGAGGCTGAGCGCAGGCTCATCGCCGCCACCGCGGCGTATGAGGTCGCCGAGGCGCGGCTAGCCCAGTCGGTCATGCGTGCGCTGTCCCAGCGTCGCAAGGCCGACGAGGCACGCCAACGGGTCGAGGTCAACCAACAACGCGTGGATGCGCTGCTTCGCAGCTCCTACGAGAACGCCGTTCCACCGGGCCTGTCGCTTCTGTCGGCGGCCGGTGGCCAGGACGCAGGCTCTTTGCTGGATGCGGCTACCTACCTCGGCCAGGTGACCCAGGACCGTCAGGACCTGCTGCGTGACCAGATGGTTGCGCGCAAGGTGGCTGACGAGTTGCAACAGGCGGCCGACCAGGCGGCAACCGAGGCGACCTCCCAAGAGCATGCGCTCGAAGCACAGGTGGCATCGCTGCGTAGCCAGGCCGCTCAAGCGCAGAACGATCTCGAGACATTGATGCGGCGCCTGGTGGCTGAGCAGCGGGTGAGGGAGCGCGCTGCTCAGCTGGCCCGTGACCGCCGCGCACGCGAGCAGGCGCGGCGACTGGCTGCGGCTCGCTCCGTGGCTGCTCCGGCTGTCGCCCCCGCTCGCTGCGGTGGCGTAACGGTCGATCTACTGAGCACGTATGGCAGTTACCCGAACGGACTGATACCCGCTGAGGCGCTGTGCCCCCTGTCGATACGAGGGCACATGTTGCGCGCCGATGCCGCGCTGGCCTTCGAACTACTGGCCCTGGCGTACCGGCAGGCCTTTGGCGGATCCCCCTGCCTGACCGACTCCTACCGCAGCTACGCCGAGCAGGTCCGGGTGTACCAGGAGAAGCCCTCACTCGCGGCGGTTCCCGGCACCAGCAATCACGGCTGGGGACTGGCCGTCGACCTCTGTGGTGGTCTCCAAAGCTTCAACACGCCACAGCAGTCCTGGATGCGAACCAACGCCGGCCGTTACGGCTGGTATCACCCGGGCTGGGCCGGACGCGGCGGCAGCCGGCCGGAGCCCTGGCACTGGGAATACGGGAACCGTTGATGTCCCCCTACGATGTCTCCGGCGTGGGAGCCAGACGGCGGCGTGGATGGGTCCCGGTACCCGATGCCCGACCGGACACTGCATCTCTTATAGCACCCGCCGCCGAGGACCAGCGCTCACGACGTATAGCCCCCCAGAAGCGGGGAGAGGGGTGACCGGTGCACTTCCGCCCGACTTGGCGTCTTCGGCAAGGCAAGCCCCCACGTCCGACCCCTCCGGCATCGACGTCCATCGAGCGCCGGGACGAGGAGCGCCGAGACCTGCACCGTAAGAAGCGACGGCTTATCCGCACCGGGCAGGTCTTGATGGTGCTTGGGGCCGTCGTCGGCCTGATCCACTTGTTTGCCCACTTGGGTCTCTTCGGCGGTCAGCCCCCTGGGGTGGTGGACCTCCTGGTTGGGTACCCCACTGCCGGCCTGCTGTTTCTCGCCGGCGCGGTCGCCGCCGGACAGTAGACGCCGGGACAGCTCTACGCGGGCGGTACGGACGGGGACCGCGGTTGGACGAACGCCGTTGCTTATCTGAACACCGCTGGACCGAGCTTGAACTTGGACCACGCTCCAAGGCTTACCGTGCCTAGCATGAGCACGACGGCCGCCCTCCCGCAGTTGATGACCGTCGCTCAGCTTGCTGGCAGGGTCGGCGTGCGGCCGGACACGATCCGCTACTACGAGCGTACGGGGCTGCTACCTCCTCCTCCACGGACGAGCGGTGCACATCGCCGCTACGGCGAGGACTTCGTTGATCGGCTCCAGTTCATCCAGGGTGCGCAACGGCTTGGCCTTCGGCTCCGCGAGATAGCACCGCTGCTGCGCCTGCGAGACACGGGAAACTGCCCCTGCGAGCCCGCCGAGCAGTTGCTTCGTCAACGTCTCGGCGAGATAGACCATGAGCTCGCCCGGCTTGGTGCCCTGCGCGCCGACCTTGCCCGGATGGCCGACGCTCTGCCCGGCGACGACTGTCCGGATCCCGAGCCCGGAACCTGGTGCCCACCGGGGATGAGGAGGTGACTGTCATGTGTCCGTGTTGCGACCAGCCGAGCTGCTGCTGCCGGTGCGAGCAGTGCTGCTGCAAGTAGACCGAGATGGACCGAAGCCCCCTCCGTTGGCGGGGGCTTCGGCGTTGCCTTCGGCAGTTCGCTTCACTTCGACGACCTTGAACAGACCGCCGTGATCCGCGTGCGTTCTCTTCCGTCGGCTCAGCCGTACATCACGTCCAAGTCACGGCCAGGACATCGGCCATGCTTATGCGCGGAACTGACTCGGCTACGACCCGATGCCTTGTGAAGCGGTGGCTCGGTCACGGGCGCGCAGCTCATCGATCTCAGCGCGTAGCTGGTTGACTGTAGCCTGATGTGCGGTCGGCGGTGGGGACGGGCGCTGGCGGCCACCCCGCATCATGACCCACATCATCAGGCCCATGCCGGCAGGACAGACCAGGGCGACCACCGGGTACCAAGCACTCATTTGAGTCTCCTCATCTCTCGTGTCGTCATTCGCCCGCTCCGAAGTCGTATCGCGTCGGAATCGATGACGACCGGCCCGGCGGGCCGTAGACGATGGCAATCTCCTGCCGGGGCCTGAGCTCGAGGACGGCCGGGTTGCCAGACAGTGGCTTGCCGTCGACATAGGTGACCAGAGTGTTCTTCGGGTCGGCTGTCAGGCCACCCAGGTGGGTGGCGTCCAGCCGCACGTTCCACTCGTTGAACAGCTGCCCAAGGGTGTATCGCCGGTCCTTCATGGCCTCGATGTGGATCACGCCGCTGTTGTCGTGAGTGTGCAGATCGCTCATCGCCCCGGTGCCGCTCATCATGTCAATCCCGAGGTCGGCCGGCACCGGCATCGACTTGCCGTTGACGAGCACGTCAAGGTGGGCGTGGAAGTGCTCCGCCATCTGCCCCATCTGGCTCATCGGCGCGACCTCAAGGCCGGCGGCCTGGGCGCCCGGCTGGGGGTTAGACGGTGCCGGCCACGGCGGTCGTGCGGTCGATCCATAAGAGTTTGCGGGCGGCAGTGCGCCGGTTTCTGGGCTGCTTGCGGTCGAGCGGCCCCCTCCGAGGACCAGGGTGAGCACCGCGGGCACGCCAACGGCCACGGCCGCGACGGCGCCGCCGGCGACTAAGAGCCGTTGCCGTCGCTGGGCCTGTGCACGAGCCTGTCGCAGCTCGGCGGAGCGTGTCACCCGCTCGGCTGCAGCCCGTGTCCTGGTATGGCCCGATGCCATTCGATCGCTCCCTCGTGTGTTGCTTCTACTATACGGACTAGTAGGAGGATGGGACAAGTGACGGGTGCGGAGTGGCGAGATCATGGATTCACGACCGGCAGGCGCAGAGTTTCGCTGCCCGCCGCTGCGAAGGTGAAGGTGACTGGGACGAGCTGACCGATGGCAAGCCGGACGCGTACCCCAGTGAGCTCGAGGCGCACCCTTGCGGGTGCGAGCTGCAGAGGGTCGCCCACCACCAGAGGCACCTGTTCGACGGGCGTTCCGTTCCGCGCGATGAGTCGGAAGCCGTCCGCGACCGGGCTGGCAACTGCCATCAGCTGGTCACCGTCTTCGCTTCCCGTTACGAGGGTGGCGGTGATTGAGGCCCGGTCGGAGCCAGGTGCCGGTTGGTGGACGAACGCACCGAACAGGCTGACCAGGCCGATTCGTCCGACGGCGCCGGTCGCCATCAGGTCACCGATGTCTGGCGGAGCGGGGTTGCGACCAGCAGCCAGCTGCGGGAGATCGTGCAGGTACCAACTCACCGGGTCGTCGGGGGCGTAGGCCAGATGGACGAGGTCGTCGAGGCCGTACGCGTACACATCCGCGCCGTGGTCGACGTCATAACCGCCGGGCCTGGCGTGCACCACGGCCGGCGGCAGCCCGATGGTCTCGGCGGCCTGAGTGAGTGCTGCCGACGCACCGGTGAGCCCGACGATCCGCGCGTCGAATCGGCCCAGCCAGCTGTGCAGCACGGCCGGGGTGTCGCGAGCCGGGTCGGTGGTGATGAAGGCAACGGTGGTCTTGTCGGCCACCGCGGCCGGAAGCGCCTGGAGCACCCGGGCCAGGACCGCCATGGTGGCCGGACAGGTGTCGCGGCAATGCTATAGCCGAAGAAGATCAGGGTGACCCGGTCTCGGGTCCGACGTACCAGGTCGTAGGGCCGACCAGCGGTGTCGGTCAACACCACCGCCGGCTTGCGCAGGGTGCTGCTCACCGCGAACCCGGGGAAGTCAGCCCCGGTCCCGCCGGGCTTGCTGTGAGCGCCCGGCTCTGCGGTGCCGCCGCAGGCGCTGGCTGCCAGGACGAGCAGCGCAACGGCCACCGGGCTGGATCTAGGTATGCCGACCCCTCATCCTCCCTCCAACTGATCGGCTCGGGCCGGTATGCCGGCCTTGGCCAGCACCGCCACGAGGTCACTGGGGTGAAGCTCACCGAGCTTGCGGTAGCTCACTTGACCGGACGGGGTGATGAGGAGGGTGACTGGGAGCCCGATGGCTCCTACGTGCGCGCGGACCTGACCGTTCGGATCCGCCAGCTGCGGATACGTGACTTGAACGGCGGTCAGGAACTCGGTTGCGCTTCGAGCCGAGTCCAGGGTGTCGATGCCGAGGACCATGAGCCGGTCGCCGGCGAGAGTCGCCGCGCGCTCGAGACGAGGCATCTCCCGGCGACAGGGGTCACACCAGCTGGCCCACAGGTTCACCAGCACCGGTCGGGAGCCGCCCAACGTCGTCACGTCAACCGCCGGACCAGGCCCGAGGCAGCGCAGCCTGCCCCGACCGAGGGCCTTGGTGTCACCGGACAGCGGCGGGCTGCCGGGTCTGGGGCAGGCTGCAAGAGCCAGCCGGGCAGCCGGAGTTAGGGTGCCCGAGGTCGGCCGGGGCGATGCCGCGCCGCCGGGGCCGCTTGCGGTCGAAACGCTGCGACCGGTGGCGCAGCTGCTCAGCACCAGTATCAGGCCGGCGCCGGCGGCGACCAGTCGAATGCGAGCCCGGCTCATCGCGACATCGCCGGACCGACGACCTGGGCGATCGTCTCCCGGAGCGGTGCGTACGTAGTGGCGCCCAGATACCGCGCCGCCACCCGGCCCTCCGCGTCCAAGACGATCGTGAACGGCACCGCCCGTCCCACAATGCCGTTGAACTGCAGGGCGTTGCGCGAGGGCTGGTCGTACAAGCTCGGATACGGAATGCCATACCGGGCCTCGAAGGCGCGCGCCGCCGACAGCTTGTCGCGGATGTCCACGCCTAGGAAGCGCACGCCATATGGAGCCGTTGCTCGGGCGGTCCGGGCCAGCTCCGGTGCCTCCTTGCGACACGGCGCACACCAAGATCCCCAGAAGTTGACGACGATCACGTGCCCTCGCCAGCTGACGGTGTCCAGGCGCTGGCCGGTCAGCGTGGTTCCGGTCAGCCGCGCCATCGTCGTGCGCTGTGCCGGCGCCAAGACCAGCCCGTTCACCGCGAGCCGTCGGGACGCTTCGTCGGATTGAGCCGACCGACAACCGGCTGTGGCGACGATCGCGACAGCGGCAAGCAGTCCCAGCCGCCACCGTGCCTGCCGTCCCACGGCTACTACCGTATCTAGTAGTGAGCACGCGCGCGAACGTGGGGTGTCCCACGGCGCTGGGCCCAACGGCACCGTCCCCACTGCCTGAGGCCTATCGGCCGGGAGGGACCAATGCACAGGCAGACCATGATCAGGAGATCCCGTTGCTTCCGCTCACAGCGGCAGGGTGGTCCCCGAGATGAGCCCCTGCAGCCGGATGATCAGGTCCGTCCAAACTCCAGAGACTTCCAGCAGACCTACAGCGATTAGCAGCACTCCGCCCACGCGCATGATGCCGGCCGCGTGGTCGCGGGCGAACGCTACCGCCCGCAGCATCCGCCCTAGCGCGGCGGCGATCAGCAGGAACGGCACGCCGAGGCCGAGCGCGTAGCTGAAGGCCAGCAAGGCACCCCGGCCGGCAGTACCGGTGGTGGAACTCAGCGCGAGGACGGCGGCCAGCGTTGGGCCGATGCACGGTGTCCAGCCCACCGCAAACAGGACACCGAGCAGCGGCGCGCCGGCCAGCCCGATCCTCGGCTGGTAGCCCAGCCGGAGGGTGCGGTCAGCTGCTCGCAGGCCCGGCAGGCGGGGGAGCCATCCCAGGAACATGGCGCCCAGCAGGATGGTCAGCGCCCCGAGCGCTCGGGTCAGCCCGAGCTGGTAGCGCTGCAGCAGGAATCCGGCTCCTCCGAAGGCGGCGCCGTAACTGGTGAACACGACGGCGAATCCGAGTACGAACAGGCCAGCACCCGCCAAGGTCCGCCCGCGGGCAGACTGCTCGTGTGCCGGCTCCGCCGTAACGACGCCAATGTTGGCGCCTTCGCCCATGGCGATGTCCCGAAGCCCACCGGCAGGATGCGCGCGAAGGTCGGCGCCCGTCAGCCCGGTGACGTAGGACAGGTAACCGGGGACCAGGGGCAAGCAGCAGGGCGAGAAGAACGACACGGCCCCCGCGGCAAGCGCGACCGGGACTGCGAGCAACAGCGGCCCAGCGGAAACCAGCTGCCCGACTCCTTCGGTCAGCAACGTAACGATCACCTCTTCGGCACATGATTCGGTTCATCAGCCCTGGCTACGATGCACCATAGGACACCTTGAGTGAAGGGAGAGTCGGTGCGGGGGTTCGGCGGTCTGGAGGCGCAGGTGATGGACCGACTCTGGCGGACGGGAGAGCCGATGACGGTTCGCGAGGTGCTCGATCAGCTCAACGCCGATCGCGCCCGGCCGCTGGCCTACACCTCAGTGCTGACCGTGTTGGACAACCTGTTCCGCAAGGACGCGGTCCGCCGTGAGATGGTCGGCCGAGCCTGGTGCTACGCCGCGGCCCGCAGCCGTCAGTCCTACGCGGCGAAGCTGATGCGAGAAGCCTTGGCGACCAGCGGTGACCGATCGGGCACGCTGACCGCGTTCCTGGAGCAACTGACTCCCGCTGAGGCGACACAGCTCAGTACCGCCCTGGAGGCAGCACCGCGGAGTCCCGAGTGATCTCTGCTGCGGCGCTTGGCGGATATGCGTTGATACTGGCGCTGGTGGTGCCCGGACGGCTACGAGATGCGGCCTGGCCGGTACAAGCACCGCGCCTGGGTGTTGCCGCCTGGCAAGTGGTCAGCATGTCGATGGCTGGCGCGGTCGTGCTCGCCGGCCTCTCGCTTGCGGTACCGGGCAGTGTCTTCTCCCACGGGCTGGCCGACTTGCTCCGCTCCTGCGTGATGGCAGTTCGTAACGCTTACGCCACACCTGGCGGCGCGGCCGGGGCGGGGTCCGGCATGGTCCTGGCCGGCGTCGTCAGCGCGCGCGTCGCCTACTGCTGCACCCGCACCCTCCGACGGGCCGCCCGACGACGGCAAGCACACACCTTGGCGCTTGAGCTGGTTGGCCGCCACGATGCGGCGTTGGGCGTCACTGTGGTGGAGGCCGACGGCGCGATCGCCTACTGCCTCCCCGGCACCGGCCGGATCGTGCTCAGCACGGGCGCGCTCACCGCCCTTGGACCGGCTGAGTTGCGCGCCGTTCTGGCGCACGAACGGGCGCACCTCGGCGGACGGCACCACCTCGTGCTGGCTGGCGCGGACGCACTCGCCCAGGCATTCCCGCGCTTGTCACTGTTTCGCATCGCCCGGGACGAGATCACGCGGTTGATCGAGATGCTCGCCGACGATACCGCGGCTCGTCGACAGGACCGGCTCAGTGTCGCGGGTGCCCTTGCTCGTATGGCTTGTGCTCAGACTCCGGCCGGCGCTCTGGGCGCCAGTGGATCGACAGCCCTTACGCGTGTTCGGCGTCTTCTGGCGCCTGCCCAACCCCTCGGGGTCGTCCCCTCAGCCGTCGTCGGGTTGGCACTTGCCGGTTTACTCATTGCCCCCGCCGTACTGGCTGCCCTTCCCGCCGCGCATTTTGTCGGGAGGACCTACTGCCCTGTCCCGACGGCCCGTCTTGACGCTGTCGCCCAGGCGCCTGGGGTGTACGGCTACACCCGCTGACCTCGCCTCACCTGGCGTTCACGACGACAGTCAGGATTCACCAAGATGCGGGCGCGCTCGTTCTCTCCGAGATGGCACTCGGCCTGCGCCGCAACATCACCATGACGCTCGCCGTGGTGATCACCGTGGCGATCTCGCTCGCCCTGGTCGGGGCCGGCCTGCTCATCCGCCACCAGGTGCAGGACATGAAGGACTACTACTTCCACAAGGTCGAGATCTCGGTCTTCCTCCCCAAGAACGTCACCGCCGACCAGCGCGAGTCGATCAGCCGGGGCCTGCACGCCCTGCCGCAGGTGCGGCAGGTGTACTACGAGTCCCAGCAGCAGGCCTTCGAGCGGTTCAAGAAGCAGTTCAAGGACTCACCCGGTCTGGTGGAGAACGTCCGGGCGGACGCGTTGCCGGAGTCCTAACCGGGTCAAGCTCAAGGACCCGACCCAGTACGCCGTGGTCTCCAGCCAGTTCGACGGGCGACCGGGCGTGGAGGATGTCGTCGACCAGCGGAGCTTCCTGGACAAGCTCTTCCGCATCCTCAACGGGTTCCGGCACGCGGCGTACCTGATCGCCGGCATCCAGCTGATCGCGGCGACCGTGCTGATCTCCAACACCATCCGGGTGGCCGCGTTCAGCCGCCGCCGGGAGACCGGGATCGTGCGGCTCGGTCGGTGCCCCGAACCTCTGCATCCAGCTGCCGTTCCTGCTCGAGGGTGCCCTCGCCGGGTTCGTCGGCGCTGCTGGCCTGTGGCTTCCTCGCGCTGGCGAAGGTGATGTTCGTCGACCGCACCCTGCGCGGGATCTTCTCCGCGGGGGTGATCCCCTCGATCGGCTGGCACGCCATCCTCACGACCATGCCGCTGCTGCTGGTCGGCGGGGTGGCGCTGTCCGCGCTGGCCTCGTTCATCACCCTCCGGCGCTTCCTGCGGGTCTGAACCGGCCGGGCACGCCTTCCCCCAGCTTCAGCCGCCCACGTACTGGAGCCGGCCGGGCGGGAAGTTTCCGGTAGCGCAGCTTCTGGTAGGGCGAGGTACCGCGACCGCCACAGGTAGTGCACGCTCATTCGGCTCGGGCCGAACCTGATTGACTTCGAACCGGCGACAACGCATCACCGGTTGGCTGCCGGCGTGGGTTCGCCTGCGGGGGGCGTCGCGGTTGAGGCGGGTCCAGTCGGAGTGACTGTGGCGGGCGCCGGCAGGTGCAGGCGCTTGAGCAGCAGAGCGTTGACTGCCACGAGAAAGCTGGAGCCGGACATCGACAAGGCGGCGATCTCCGGCCGCAGCACGAGCCCGAACCAGGGTTCGAAGACGCCAGCGGCGATGGGCAGCGCGATGGTGTTGTAACCGACCGCCCACCCCAAGTTCTGCCGCATCTTGCGGAGCGTCCCCTTGCCGATACGCAGGGCGATGGGGACGTCCAGGGGGTCCGAGCGCATGAGGACGACATCGGCGGTCTCGATCGCCACGTCGGTGCCGGCGCCGATCGCAATGCCCAGGTCGGCCTGCGCGAGGGCCGGCGCGTCGTTGACGCCGTCCCCGACCATGGCGACCCGCTTGCCAGCGCGCTGCAAGTCGGCGACTCTGGCGGACTTGTCTCCGGGCAGGACTTCGGCGATGACAGTGTCGATGCCGAGCTGGTTGGCGATCCGCCGTGCGGTCGCCTCGTTGTCCCCCGTGAGCATGATCACTTCGATGCCGGTCTCGTGCAGTGCGGCGACCGCAGTGGCGGCGGTGTCGCGGGCGGCGTCGGCGAGCGCGATGACCCCGGCAGCCCGCCCGTCGACGGCGACCAGCACAGCGGTGCGACCGGTGGCGGCGAGCTCATCGCGGCGAGTGGCGAGAGAGCCCAATTGCACGTCCTCCACGATCATCATCTTGCGGTTGCCGACGAGAACGCGGCGACCGTCGACCGTCGCGCCGGCGCCGTGCCCGGGCACGCTAATGAACTCGACCGCGGTACGAGCGGGATAGCCGCGCTGGTCGGCGTACCGGACAACGGCCTGTGCGAGCGGGTGCTCCGATTCGCGTTCAACGGCCGCGACCAACGCCAGGAGCTCGGGCTCCGCGATTCCGTCGACGGCGATGTCGGTGACCTCCGGCTCCCCCTTGGTGAGGGTTCCCGTCTTGTCCAAGACGACCGTGTCGATGCCGGCCGAGGTTTCCAGCGCGGACGCGTTCTTGAACAGCACTCCGCGCCGCGCCCCAAGCCCGGTACCGACCATGATCGCGGTTGGGGTAGCCAGGCCGAGCGCGTCGGGGCAGGTGATCACCACGACGGTGATCGCGAACAGCATGGCCTCCGTGACCGGGCGCCCGACGCTCAGCCACGTCAGAAAGGTGGCGGTGCCGCCGAGAAGGGCGACCAGGACCAACCAGAACGCAGCCCGGTCCGCGAGTCGCTGTCCAGGAGCCTTGGAGTTCTGTGCCTCTTGCACCAGGGCGACGATCTGCGCGAGCGCGGTGTCGGCGCCGACCTTGGTGGCTCGGACGCGCATGGTGCCGGTCGTGTTGACCGATGCGCCGATGACCGCTGAGCCCTTGGTCTTCCTGACGGGGAGGCTCTCCCCGGTGACCATGGATTCGTCGACTTCAGAGTCCCCCGTCTCGACGATGCCGTCGACCGGGATCTTCCCGCCGGGTCGGACCAGCAGCAGCTCGCCGACGCCGACCTCGCTCGTGGGCACTTCGACCTGCTGACCGTTCCGCAGGACAATGGCCTGGGGCGGGGCAAGCTCGAGCAAACTGCGGATGGCGTCATTGGCGCCGCCACGGGCACGCATCTCGAACCAGTGGCCAAGCAGCACGAACGCGGTCAACACCGTGGCGGCCTCATAGAACACCTCGCCGCCACCGGTGAGGGTGACCCCGACGCTGTAGAGCCAGCCGGCGCCCACCGCGACCGCGACCAGCACCATCATGTCCAGGGTGCGCGCTCGCAGGGCTCGATACGCACCGTCGAAGAAGATCCACGCCGAGTAGAAGACGACCGGCAGGGACAGCAGCAGGGAGAGTACGTCGTCGCGCAGCCCGAACGGCGCGGCCGCGATGAACCCTAGGACCTCCCGGCCGATCGGGGACCACAGGAGGATCGGGATCGAAAGCAGCGCGGCGACCAGGAACCGGTTGCGCATGTCGGCGACCATCGCGTCCATCGACATGCCGGCGTGGTGACCGCCGTGCCCCATCGCCTCCTGTGCGGTAGCGCTTGCGTGTTCACCCTGGCTGGCAGTCTGCGGCCGCCCGTCGTGGCCGGTGTGCGCCGGCGCTTGCGACGTCGCGGCGGCGCTGGACATCGCAGGTGCCGGAGCTGTCCCGCTGGCCTGGTGCTGCCTCGGCTCGGTCATCGGGTCACAGACGTGCTGTGGTACGGACTGCCCGGTGCAGTGATAGCCGCAGTCCCGCACCCAGCCGGAGAGCTCAAGGACGGAGGTGCGGTTGGGGTCGTAGGTGACGTTCGCCGTCTGCGAGACCGGGTTGGCGTCCACCGCGATCACACCTGGGCGACGCGACAGTACGGACTCCGCGATCGACTTCGAGGAGGCCCAGTGCACGCCGGACACCTCCAGGACGGTGGTTCGCTCCGCGGTTCTGTTGGGGCCACTCACGTCGGGTCACTCCAAGAAGCCGTTGTCCGTATGAGTCAGATCAGGCGACGCCGCCGGGAAGACCGCGCTCGGATGGCCTCGGCCCGCCGTCCCGGCACCGCTCACGCGGGTTAGGCCGCTGCCCGCTGGTGGTGGCTCGGTCCTCGCTCGGACTGCCGCAACGGGGCGGTTTCAGCGGCACTGGGCACCCCTCGGAACCGGCGCAGCCGCAGGCTGTTGCTGACCACGAACACCGAGGAGAACGCCATCGCCGCGCCGGCGATCAGCGGGTTCAGCAGTCCGGCCGCCGCCAGAGGGAGGGCGGCGACGTTGTAGGCGAAGGCCCAGAACAGATTGCCCTTGATCGTCGCAAGGGTGCGCCGGGACAGCCGGATCGCGTCGACGGCGGCCCGCAGGTCCCCACGGACCAAGGTCAGGTCGCTGGCCTCGATCGCCACGTCGGTGCCGGTACCCATGGCGATCCCCAGGTCGGCCTGGGCCAGCGCCGCTGCGTCGTTTACCCCGTCGCCGACCATGGCTACGACGCGCCCCTCGCTCTGCAGCCGCCGAACGACGTGGACCTTGTCCGCCGGCAGAACCTCGGCGACCACGTCGTCGATCCCGACCTCGGCTGCGATGGCATGGGCCGCCCGAGTGTTGTCGCCGGTGAGCAGCACCGGGCGCAGCCCCAGTTCCTTGAGCTCGGCCACCGCCTGTGCGCTGGTCGGCTTCACCGTGTCCGCGACGACCAAGATGCCGCGCACGGCACCGTCCCAGCCGACCGCGACCGCGGTGCGGCCGGCGGACTCCGCCGCCCCCTGCGCTGCGGCCAGCGTCGCATCCAGTCGCTGGGACCACTCCTCGCTCAGCCATGCGGCGCGCCCCGCGACGACCGCGTAGCTGTCCCCGTCGACCGTGACCGTGCCGTGCACCCCTAGACCTTGGGTGGCGGTGAAGGAGGTCACCCCGGGAAGGGCGCCGACCCGGTCGCGTGCCCCGGCGGCAATTGCGGCGGCGATTGGGTGTTCGGACGCGTCCTCGACGGCGCCGGCCAGGCGCAGCAGCTGGGTCTCTTCCACACCTGGGGCGGGCACAGCCTCGACCAGACGCATCCGCCCGGTGGTCACGGTGCCGGTCTTGTCCAGTACGACGGTGTCGACTCGGCGGGTGGACTCCAGCACCTGCGGGCCCTTGATCAGGATGCCGAGCTGGGCGCCGCGGCCGGTGCCGACCAGCAGGGCCGTAGGGGTGGCTAGGCCGAGAGCGCACGGGCAGGCGATGATCAGCACCGCGACGGCGGCGGTGAACGCGGCCTGCGGCCCGGCGCCGGCGGCGAGCCAGACTCCGAGCGTGGCCAGCGCCAGCACGATCACGACCGGGACGAACACCGCCGAGACCCGGTCCGCGAGCCGCTGCACGGGGGCCTTGCCCGACTGCGCTTCCTCCACGAGGCGGGCCATCTGTGCGAGCGCGGTGTCCGCGCCGACGCGGGTGGCGTGGACCACCAGTCGCCCGCCCGCGTTGACCGTCGCCCCGACCACGGGATCCCCCGGGCCGACCTCGACTGGGACCGGCTCGCCGGTGAGCATGCTTGCGTCCACTGCCGAGGAGCCCTCGGTCACCCGCCCGTCGGTGGCGACCTTCTCGCCAGGCCGGACCACGAACAGGTCACCGACTGCGAGCTCGGTGATCGGTAGTCGCCGCTCCGTCCCGTCGCGCAGCACGGCGACGTCCTTCGCTCCCATGTCGAGCAGTGCCCGCAGCGCAGTGCCGGACCGCTTCTTGGCGCGTGCCTCGAAATAGCGCCCGGCCAGGATGAAGACGGTGACCGCGGCCGCCACCTCGAGGTAGAGGTGCTGGCCGGCCGCGGCCCGGTTGGGCAGCAACTGGAAGGTCATCCGCATGCCGGGCATGCCGGCGTCACCGAGAAACAGGGCGTACAGCGACCAGGTGAAGGCAGCACCGACCCCGACGCTGATCAGCGTGTCCATGGTGGCGGCGCCGTGACGCAGGTTGCTCCATGCCGCGCGGTGGAACGGCCAGGCGCCCCATACGACGACCGGTGCAGCGAGTGTGAGGGAGAGCCACTGCCAGTTGGTGAACTGCAGCGCCGGCACCATCGCCATCGCCAACACCGGAACGGTCAGCGCGAGGGACACGATGAGGCGCTGGCGCAGTGAGGTGACCTCGGTGTCCTCTGGGATCTCATGCTCGCCGCCACCGGGGCGGTCAGGCGCCACCGGGGACGGCACGGCGGCGGTGTAGCCAGTTGCCTCCACGGTTGCGATCGCGTCCTGGACGGACGTGCCGTCCGGCAGCATGACCCGTGCCTTCTCGGTGGCATAGTTGACGGTGGCCTGGACGCCCGGCATCCGGTTGAGCTTCTTCTCGATCCGCGCGGCGCACGACGCGCAGGTCATGCCGCCGACCTGCAGCTCCACCACGTTCCTGGTCACGGACTCGGAGTCCTCGTGGTGCTGGGTCATGCCGTCAACTCCCGACTGCGGAAAGGCATCCGCGGCGCGGAATCACTTGCGGTGGAGAGGCGGGTTCAAATCCCGAGCAGGAGGACTCAACAGCCGAGGGGACGATGGCGTCGGCGGTGTTCATCTTCCCGCCGCCCCCTCGGCCAGCTCGTAGCCTGCCTCTTCGATGGCGTCGCGGATGGCGGGCTCGGCCAGCGGGGCGTCACTGACGACGGTGACGGCCCCTGTAGGCAGGTCCACCGCGACATCGCGGACTCCGGGCAACTTGCTGACCTCGGCTGTCACGGCGGAGACGCAATGTCCGCACGTCATGCCGGTCACGGTGTAACTGCTCCTGGTCACGCGGATGTCCTCTCAGCCGGTGTTAGTCCGACGTGCTGGCGGTGTGGTGCTGACGCAGCAGCGGCAGCCCGTGCTGCCGTCTCGGTGAGCGGGAGGCCTCGGACTGACGGGTCATCGGCCTTCATGCTCCTAACGATCGATCGGGTGGCGGTAGCCGGCGAACCGGTCACGAGCGGACGAGCCGGGCGATCGCCTCGGAGGCCTCGCGGACCTTGCGATCGGCCGCCGCGCCGCCGTTGCGGGCGGCGTCGACGACACATCCCGCCATGTGTTCGTCAAGCAGGCGAAGCGCGACGGACTGCAGCGCCTTCGTCGCGGCACTGATCTGCGTGAGGACGTCGATGCAGTACTTGTCGTCCTCGACCATCTTCTGCAGCCCACGGATCTGGCCCTCGATACGCCGGAGGCGCTTGAGGTAGTCGTCCTTGTTGCCGGTGTAGCCGTTCACGGCACCTCCCGGGCCCTTCCCGCCGTAATGGAGCTCGTCACTGACACCACCACCGTACCCCCCTACAGTATCGACTGGTCGCACAAGCGGTCAACAGGAGCTGCCAGAAAGGTGGCACATCAGCAGGGCGCCAACGGCGCCGTGCGCAACATGGCCACACCTCCGACCGGCCCTCCCACAGGCAGTGCGAGATCCCCGGACGATCCGCTGCTGGGCAGCTTCAGCGCAGCCGTGGCCGCTTCGGCGCGGCCGCGGGCTCAGCTCGGCTTGACCGCGGACAAACTGAGGCTCACGAGTCCTCGATGCGCCTGAACCGGTGCGGCCGAGAGGCGGATCCGTGCCGGCTCCGGAGTCCCTTGTCTGTTGATCGCCTCCCCAACTCGGTTGCGTCCCACCGACCGCCTTGTCCGGTCCGCCTACTCGGCGGCGAGACTGGTTCAGCCGAAGTCGTTGACCTGATCGACCACCTGAGGCTCGGTGTCCTTCCACTGAGGGGTTTCGAGGATTCGTGTCTGCTCGGCGAGCCGGTGCAGAGCGCTAAGGACGTCGCCAATGAGGTTGTCTCCGCTGTAGCCGACGTAGCCCACCAGCCCGGGAGCGACCTGCCAGGCCAGCGTGCCGTTGCCCCCTCCCACGGAGGACACGACGGCCGGCTGGCCGTGCACGGTGCCGCAGCGGGCCGCCGAGGTTGCGTAGAGCAGGTCCTCGAAACCTCCAACGCTGGCCACGTCGGTGTACACGAGTCCGGGCAGGGTCGGGATGCCGGGGAGGTTAGCGCCGTCGTAACGGACCTCGCGGATGTCCGGCGACCGGTACGGGCCGCTGCTGGCCACCGTGTACCCGGCCGGCGGCTGCACCACTGGCCGGTGCCCTACGACTCGTGTGTTGGCGGCGATCGCGACCAGCGCCGTCTCGCCGAGGTCGCCGCGCACGCGAGCACGCTCACCGGCAATCGGCCAGGTGACCTGACCGGCGATCGCGCGGCCGGACACGCCGCCGACTGTCACCGGGCGACCTGTCGCGGACGCGCTGACGGGGAATGTGACCACAGCGCCGTGCCGGCCCAGTGACCCGTCAGAGCGACGCACCACGACCGCCCAGGGACCGGCGGCTGCGGCGAGGTCGCGCCGGTCCAAAGTGGCGCCGGCCCGAACTGCGCCGATGACCAACGCGGCAGGCGACCGTCCAGATAGCGGTGCCTGCGGCACCGAGCCCGAAGGCGCCTGGTTGCAGGAGATCGGCGGGCCGGGTGCAACGGGAGCAGGCACGGCCCCGGTCTGGGCGCGCGGCGCGGATGGAGCGGCGTGAGGCCCCTCCCGCTGATACCACACTGCAACGGCCACTACGGCGGCCAGCGCGACGGCGACGGCGTACACCCAACGGGGTAACAGGCGCTTGGCTTCGGAAGCGCCGCCGCTCAATACATCCGCCACACCCCAAAGTGTCGCCCCGCCCCGGCCCAGAGGGATAGAGGAGTAGCCCCACGCCGTTCGGCGGTGCACGTCCGGTCAACCCCGCCGACGACCGCCCTGGACGGCGAAGGCGACGTCATGCTCGCCGCCACTTAAGCGATCAAGGTAGTACTGACTTTCGACGACCTGGCGGAGATCTGGGCACCTACCTGACGATGAGGGAAGCGCTACGGATCATCGCCGGGCTGTTCCGCTCCCGGCTGCCTGCAGCTGCTGCCCATGCCAGGCCCCGGCGCCGGCTGGACCGTTGTGCTCCTGGTGCCCGTCTGCTGCGCCGGCCACACCGCCTGGCACAGACGTCCAGGAGCCGTCGTCGATCTAATGGATTGTCCGAGAGAGTGAATTATGAGCCGTCGGCGACCAGGTTGTGGCCGACCGGAAAGACCCACCGGAAGGTGCTCAGGACTGGCTTCCTGCACCAGCAGCTGGGTCGGCATTCACAGCTGACTGCACCCATGCCCTCGACGAAGCGGCCGATCACTGCAAAAAGCAGGTAGATCGAAGTGGCAGCCAGAAGAGGACGCTTCACATCCTGGAGGATACGGCCGGCACGGTCTGTTCCACTACCCGGGCAGCGACGCCGCTGGCGATCGTTCTGCTGATACTTGTTGGCCCCCGGTGGCGGAACCTTGGCTCCTCTCCGGCCTCACCACCCCCAATGCATCAAACGCGTTAGTGGCGAGGTTCTCCGACCGGATGGCGAGGGCGAGGCTGCGGCAGCAGGACAACGTCGCATCCGCACGCCGGACGCCTGGACACCCACAGGTCACCGAGCTTGGAGAGTTGCCATTCCGTAGCGGGCTGCTGTAGGACACCCACCGCGCCGGTGATCTCGTCCCAGCGGAGAACCCGGTCGTTGGGGATGTCGCTGAAGACCAGGTAGCGACCGGCGGGAAAGTAGGCGGGGCCCTCGGTCCAGCGGCCGTCGGCGTACAGCCGCTCCATCCATTCGTCCCCGTCGGTGCGGCCGAAGCGCTCGTCGATGCGCTCGAAGCGCGTCTTGATCTTCTCCACCATGCGTCACCCCTCCGAATCGAGTACGATGGAACGCTAGCATGGCTAAACGAGGTCGTGCGTAGAGGCGATTCTACCGTACAGTGGAGGGCCGGATGGATCGTGTCGATCGTGAGCTGCTCGTCGAGCTGCAGCGGGACGCGACCCAGCCCTATGCGGCGCTCGGCGCGGCCGTCGGCCTATCGGCCGGAGCAGCACACGACCGGGTCCGCAAGCTTCGGGAGCGGGGCGTGATCCGGCGTACCACGATCGATGTCGACCCGAGCGCCGTCGACCGCTCGGTGCTGGCTTTTGTCCTGCTGCGCAGCAGTGCATGGGTAGGCGACGAGCTCACCCGCAACGCCCTTGCCGCCTTGCCAGAGGTCGAGGAGGCTCACGTGGTCGCTGGCGCCGCGTCTCTCCTGGTCAAGGTTCGAGCCGCCACGACCGAGCAGCTACAGGAGTCACTCCGTCGCCTCTTCGCCGTCGAGGGCATCACGACTACCGAGACCGTCGTGGTGCTGCAGACCTTCTTCGAGCGTCCAGTCGCCCCTCAGCTGACAGAGTCGATCTGACATGTCCTTCGAGATCACTGTCCTGTGCGACGCCGAGGCCGCGTACCCCGAGCCGGTGAGGGAGGCGCTGCCCACATTGCCCCACGGCCGCCGACCGGCATGGGGCCGGCTATGGCCGAGTGCAGTCGATGCAGCGGGGGGCTGGCGGCTGCACTTCCACAGCTTCCTGATCCGTACGACGGCGGTGGCCGTCCTGGTCGATACCGGCATTGGTCCTGCTGGCACCGCGGCCTCGGGCTGGCTCGGCACGGCAGGGCGGCTCCCCGACCTCCTGTCTGCCGTCGGTCTGGAGACCTCCGACATCGGACTTGTCGTGCTGACTCACCTGCACCTCGACCATGTGGGGTGGAACGTGCGGCCCGATGGGACTCCACTATTCGCATCGGCGCGCTACGTCGTGCAGCACGACGAGCTGGCTGCCGCCAACGAGGCCCAGCCCAGCTACCAGCAGCAGCTCGCGCCGCTGCTCGCCGCCGGACAGATACAGGTGGTGGACGGCGAGGTCGAAGTGCTGCCCGGCGTACGCCTGCTGCCGACTCCGGGACACACCGTCGGTCACCAGAGTGTCCTGGTTGAAAACGTGCTGTTGGCCGGGGACGCCTTCGTCCACCCGGCGCAGCTTCTCGATCCCACGATCGGCTACGCGTACGAGACCGACCCCGAGCAAGCGGTCGCGACCCGGACCCGACTGCTGACGCGAGCCGCCCACGAGCGACTCCTGCTGGCACCCTGTCACCTGGACGCCGCGGTGGGGGTCGCGGAGTCTGCCGGCGAGTGGTTGGTGCGTCCGGCGCCCGAGCTGCGGCACCTGGGGTCGCCTCAGCGCGAGGCCCAGAACCCCGCAGCGAGATCTCGAGGCGCATCGGCAGGGACCGGCACGCCATAGCATCGGTGCCGACCGCGGAGAGTGAGATGGCGATCGACTTCGGGATCGACGGCGACCTGGTCGAGCTGCGCGCCCGCGTCGGTGCCTTCGTCCGCGACGTCGCGCTCCCGGCCGAGGCAGTGGTGCTGGCATCGGGGCACGGACCGGACGACGACCTGCGGCGACACCTCCAGGCGACCGCGGCCGACGCCGGCCTGCTCGCCCCGTGCGCCCCGGCGCAGTGGGGTGGCCTGGGGCTCGACATGCGGGCGCAGTCGCTCGTCCTCGAGGAGGCCGGCTACAGCCTCCTCGGCCCGCTGGCGCTCAACTGCGCGGCGCCCGACGAGGGCAACATGCACCTGCTGGCGAAGGTGGCGGACCCGGCACAGCAGAAGCGCTACCTCGCGCCGCTCGTCACCGGCGAGATCCGTTCCTGCTTCGCCATGACGGAGCCGGCGCCGGGGGCGGGCTCGGACCCCTCGTCCCTCGCCACGACCGCCGAGCGGGTCGCCGGCGGCTGGGTGGTCAATGGCCGCAAGTGGTTCATCACCGGGGCCGCCGGCGCCGCCGTGGCGATCTGCATGGCGAGGACCGGGGACGGCTCCGACGGTCGGCCTCGGGCGACGATGTTCCTGGTGGACGCGGGCACGCCCGGTATGCGGATCGAGCGCAACCTCACGACGCTCGACCACGGGTTCGTCGGCGGCCACGGCGTCGTCCTGTTCGAGGACTGCCTCGTGACCGACGACGCGGTCCTCGGAGAGGTGGACGAGGGCTTCCGCTATGCGCAGGTCCGGCTGGCCCCGGCCCGGCTCACGCACTGCATGCGGTGGCTGGGGCTCGCCCGCCGGGCGCAGGAGATGGCGCTCGAGCACGCCTCCGGCCGTGACGTCTTCGGCCGCAGGCTCGCCGAGCACGGCATGGCGCACCAGCTGCTCGCCGACAGCGAGATCGACCTGGCCGCGTCCCGGGCGCTGATCCAGCACGCGGCGTGGACGCTCGACACCGGCGGGGACGGCCGGACCGAGACCTCGATCGCGAAGACGTTCGTGGCCGAGGCAGTGAACCGCATCGTGGACCGGTCGGTGCAGCTGCACGGCGCCATGGGGGTCTCCGACGAGACTCCGCTGGGCCGCTTCGCCAACGAGGTCCGCGCGTTCCGCATCTACGACGGCCCGTCAGAGGTTCACCGGTACTCGATCGCCCGGCGGGCGGTCAAGGAGATGGCAACCCGGCGTACGGCGGCGGAACGGCGGTGAGCAGCGCGGTCGGCGTACGGCTCGACCGACTCGGCGCCTGGATCGCCTCGTCGGCCCCTCATCTCGGCGGCGACGGCCTGACCGCGACGTTGATCACCGGTGGCCGCTCCAACCTCACCTATCGGCTCGAGACCGAAGGTCGCCGGTTCGTGCTCCGCCGGCCGCCGCTCGGCAACATCCTGCCGACGGCGCACGACATGGCGCGCGAGTACCGCGTGCTCGCGGGGCTGCACGGCAGCGCCGTACCGGTGCCGGAGCCGTTGGCCTACTGCGACGACCCCTCGGTCATCGGCGCGCCGTTCTACCTGATGGAGCACGTGCCGGGCGCCGCGCTCGCCGCCGTCGACGACGCGGCCCGGCTGACGCCCGGCGAGGCCGCACGGATCTCGAGCGACCTCGTCGCGGTGCTGGCCGCGCTGCACGACGTCGACTACGAGGCAGCCGGCCTGGGCGGCTTCGGCCGGCCGCAGGGGTTCGTGGAGCGCCAGATCCGGCGCTGGCACGAGCAGTGGCAGCGCTCCCGGACCCGTGACCTGCCCGACCTCGAACCCTCGTCGGGCTGCTCGCCGCCCGTTGTCCGGTCACGGCAGGCGGGCCGGCGATCGTGCACGGCGACTACCGGCTCGACAACACGTTGATCGCGCTCGAGCCGAAGCCGCACATCACCGCCGTCGTGGACTGGGAGATGGCGACGATCGGCGAGCCGCTCACCGATCTGGGGATGCTGCTCGTCTACTGGTCCGACGCCGGCGACGACGAGCGCCTGCTCATCCCGGTTGCGGCCGGCGTGACGGCGTTCCCGGGGTTCTTCACCCGCGCGCAGATCGCCGAGGCCTACGCGCGGGCGACCCGGCGCGACCTGTCCGACCTCGACTTCTTCGTCGCGCTCGCCAGCTTCAAGCTCGCGGTGGTCCTCGAGGGCATCCATGCGCGCCATCTCGCCGGCAACACGGTCGGTGTGGGCTTCGACCGCTACGGCGACGCCGTACCGGTCCTCGTCGGTGCCGGCCTGCGTCGGCTGGCGGCCGGTGCACGATGACAGGCTTGAACCGATAGTGCGACCGGGAGGGTCACCGTGAGCAGGACGATCACATCCGTGGTGGGCGGTCAAAAGCTCGGCGCGGCGCCCGCCGGGAGCTTCGCCTCCGTCAACCCGGCGCACCTGGACGACACGGTTGCGGAGGTCACGGCCGCCGACGCCGCCGGGTTCGTCACCGCCTGCCGGGTGGCCGCCACCGCCCAGCCCGAGTGGGCGCAGGTCCCCCCGCCGGCGCGGGGTCGGGTGGTGGCCGCCGTCGGACGGATCGTGGAGGCCAATTCGGAGGCGCTCGCGCAGCTGGTCACCCGCGACGTCGGCAAGCCGTACGCCGAGGCCCTCGGCGAGGTCCAAGAGATCATCGACACCTGCGACTTCTTCCTCGGCGAGGGCCGTCGCCTGTACGGGCAGACGGTGCCGAGCGAGATGACCGACAAGTCACTGTTCACCTTCCGGGTGCCGGTCGGCGTCGCGGCGGTCATCACGGCCGGCAACTTCCCGGTGGCCGTGCCGTCGTGGTACCTCGTCCCGGCGCTGCTCTGCGGCAACACGGTGGTCTGGAAGCCGGCGGAGTACGCCGCCGCAAGCGCGTTCGCGCTCTTCGAGATGTTCGCCGCCGCGGGCGTGCCCGCCGGCGTACTGAACCTCGTGTTCGCTGACGGCGAGGCGACCTACCGCGGGCTCGAGGAGGCGCTGGGCGCGGGAGTCGTCCACAAGATCGGCTTCACCGGCTCGACCGCGGTCGGCGTACGCATCGGCGAGCTGGCCGGCCGGCACCTGCAGACGCCCTGCCTCGAGCTCGGCGGGAAGAACCCGATGGTCATCACGCCGAGCGCCCAGCTGGACCTCGCCGTGGAGGGCGCGGTCTTCTCCGGCTTCGGGACCGCCGGTCAGCGCTGCACGTCGCTCGGTACGGCGATCGTCCACGAGTCGGTGCACGAGGAGTTCCTCGACCGGTTCGCCGCCGCGGTGTCGAGTGCGGTCATGGGCGACCCCACCGGCGATGTGCTGTTCGGCCCGCTGCTCGACCGGCGGTTCGCAGACCGGTTCGAGACCTACCTCGACTGGATCGGGCCGCACCACAAGGTCCTCGGTTCGACCGGCACCGGTCGGATCTCCACCGACAACCCACGCGAGGGGTTCCTGGGCGACCCCGCCGACGGGCTCTACTACCACCCGACGATCGTGGCGGGCCTGCTGCCGGATGACCGGATCTTCCAGGAGGAAACGTTCGGCCCACTGGTCGGCGTGACCACCTACCGGACGCTCGGGGAAGCGGTCGAGCTCGCCAACGCCCCGGGATACGGCCTGTCCTCGTCGATCTACACGACCGACGCGCGGGAGGCTTTCGGGTTCCGGACCGGGGTCGGCGCCGGCATGGTCAGCGTCAACAACTCGACCTCGGGCGCGGAGGCACATCTGCCTTTCGGCGGCAACGGCAAGTCGGGCAACGGCAGCCGCCAGTCCGGCCAGTGGGTGCTCGACCAGTTCACCCGCTGGCAGGCGATGAACTGGGACTACTCGGGCCGGCTGCAGAAGGCGCAGATGGATGTACCGACGGTCGCCGAGCCCCGGCTCGACCATCGCCTCGCCGCAGGATGAGGGAGATCGCGGAAGCGGTCGACGCCGGGTTCGCCGACGCCGTCGCCGCCTTCCGTCCCGGGCGCCGCCGCGGCTGGCGGGACCCGGTGCGCGACGGCGCCAGGCTGACCGTCGAGCGCTGCCTGGAGCTCTACGACGCCCAGCTGAAGAGCCGCCACCTCGATCTCGCGGCGCGCGAGCTGCGCAGCGCGGGCCGCGGTTTCTACACCATCGGCTCGGCCGGCCACGAGGGCAACGCCGCGGTCGCGGCGGCGCTCCGGCCGACCGACCCGGCGCTGCTGCACTACCGGTCCGGCGCCTTCTACGTCGAGCGGGCCCGGCAGGCCGGCGCCGGCAATCCGCTGCTCGACGTGCTGCTCGGCGTCTGTGCCGCCGTGGATGAGCCGATCGCCGGCGGCCGGCACAAGGTCTTCGGTCACCCCGACCTCGCCGTCGTACCGCAGACATCGACGATCGCCTCCCATCTGCCGCGGGCGATGGGGGTGGGCTTCGCCATCGAGCGCGCCCTGCGGCTCGGCGTGGGGACCCACTGGTCGCCGGACGCCATCGTCGTCTGCAGCTTCGGTGACGCGTCGGTCAACCACTCCACCGCCACCGGTGCGCTCAACGCCGCGGCGTACTGCGCCTACTCGCGACTTCCGATGCCGGTGCTGTTCGTGTGCGAGGACAACGGCATCGGCATCAGCGTGGGAACGCCGCCCGGCTGGATCGCCGCCAGCTACGGCGACCGGCCGGGCATGCGGTACGACGCCGCGGACGGCTGCGACCTCGCCGCCGCCTACGACGCCAGCGTGCGCACCGCCGAGTGGGTACGCCGGCACCGGGCGCCGGCGTTCCTGCACCTGTCGATGGTCCGCTTCCTCGGCCATGCCGGCTCCGACGTCGAGTCGGCGTACCGCCGTCCGGTCGACGTCGCCCGCGACCTGGTGAGGGACCCCCTGGTCGCTACCGCCCGGCTGCTGGTAGAGGCCGGTGCCTGCACGCCGGCCGAGATCGTCGACCGCTACGGCGCCGTGCGCGACGAGGTGTCCGCGGTCGCCCGGGATGCCGGCAGCCGCCGGACGCTCGGATCGGCTCCCGAGGTGATGGAGCCGATCGCGCCTCGCCGGCCGGACCGGGTCGCAGCGGAGGCCGGCCAGGCCGGCGAAGAAAACGAGCGGCGGGCCTTCTTCGGCGGCCGGCTGCCCGAGGACGAGGGGCCGCTGACGCTCGCCGCCACCATCAACCGTGCCCTGGGCGACCTGCTGGTCGCCCGGCCGGAGGCGCTGGTCTTCGGCGAGGACGTCGCCGTCAAGGGCGGGGTGTACGGCGTGACCCGCGGGCTGGCGCGCGCCGCCGGCTCGGCGCGGGTGTTCGACACTCTGCTCGACGAGCAGTCGGTCCTGGGTCTGGCGCTGGGGGCCGGCCTGTCCGGCTTGCTGCCGGTCCCGGAGATCCAGTACCTCGCCTACCTGCACAACGCCGAGGACCAGCTGCGCGGCGAGGCCGCCAGCCTGCAGTTCTTCTCGCAGGGACGGTTCCGCAACCCGATGGTGGTGCGGATCGCCGGCCTGGGCTACCAGAAGGGCTTCGGCGGCCACTTCCACAACGACAACGCGGTGGCGGTCCTCCGTGATGTACCGGGCCTGGTGGTGGCCGTACCGGCGCGTCCGGACGACGCCGCGGCCATGCTGCGGACGTGTGCGGCGGCGGCCACGGTGGACGGGACCGTCGCGGTCCTCCTCGAGCCGATCGCGCTCTACCACACCCGCGACCTGCACGCCGACGGCGACGGCGCGTGGCTGGCGCCGTACGCCGGTCCAAACCGGTGGCCGGCGGCGCACGTCGCGATCGGTTCCGGCCGCACGTACGGCGACGGGACCGACGTGACGATCGTGACCTTCGCCAACGGCGTGTACATGTCCCTGCGGGTGGCGCGCCGGCTGGCCGACGCCGGTATCGGCTGTCGCGTTCTGGACCTGCGCTGGCTCGCGCCGCTGCCGGTCGCCGACCTGCTGCGAGAGGCGCGGGTGACCGGACGGGTCCTGGTGGTCGACGAGACGCGGACCAGCGGCGGCGTCTCCGAGGGGGTGCTCGCCGCACTCGCCGACTCCGGCTACGGCGGTGTGGTGGGCCGGGTCGCCAGCGCGGACAGCTTCATCCCGCTGGGCGAGGCCGCGCTGCACGTGCTGGTGTCCGAGGACGGGATCGAGAAGGCCGTCCGCGACCTCGTCGGCAGGTGATAGTGCAGGCCGCCGCCACCGCCGGGCGAGCCAGCCGGAACATCTCGATGTCGTGCCGCGAAGTGCCGTCGGTGACGAGATCGGCGAGGATCTCCCCGACGACCGGGACGAACTTGAACCCGTGCCCGGAGAACCCGGTGGCCAGCGCCACCTGCGGGTGCTCCGGGTGCCGGTCGATCACGAAGTGCTCGTCCGGAGAGGTGGTGTAGAGGCAGGTCACCGACTTGGCCAGTGGCGCCGCGGCGGCGACCGGGAGGAGCCGCTCGAGATGCCGCCGCATCCGCGCCACCTCCTCCTCGTGCACCGTGCGGTCGACGGTGTCCGCTGACACCGGTGGCATGTCGAGCCGGAAGATGCCGAACTTCGGTCCCAGGCCGTCGGCGTTGGGGAAGCCGTAGACCTGGGCGCCGTCGTCGTGCTCGCAGATGAAGACGGGCAGCCGGCCGACGTCGTACTCCGGCCCGTCCGGCGCGAACCAGAACTGCAGCTGTCGCTCGACGGTCAGCGGCAGTTCGAGGTCGGCCAGCACCTGCGGTGCCCATGGGCCGGCGGTGACCACGAGCCGGCCGGCCTCGTACGAGCCGGCGGCAGTCGTCACCCGTACGCCGTCCCCCGTCCCCGCGGCCTGCCAGGACAGCACCCGTTCGCCGGTACGTACCTCGGCCCCGGCGGCGGCCGCCAGCCGGCAGTTGCCGGTGACCGCCCGCTCGGGGTAGACGAACCCGGCTGACGGCTCGACGACGGCGACGGTCGCGGCGTCCGGGTGCATGGCCGGCCACCGGCGGGAGATCTCCGCGGCGTCGAGCAGCTCGTGCGGGAGGTCCCAGTGGCGGGCGGCGGCCAGGCTGCCGGTGACGGTCCTGGACTCCGGCCGGCCGAGAAAGGCGCCGCCGTTCAGGGTGAGCAGCCGCTCCCCGAGGTCGTGCTCGGCCGCCCGCCACAGATCGTAGGCCCGCAACAGCAGCGGGACGTACGCCGGCCCCTCGAAGTAGGCCTGCCGGATCATCCGCGAGCCGCCCGAGCTCGAGCCCCGGTCGTGGCCGGGCTCGAACTGCTCCAGACCCAGCACTCGGCTCCCGCGGCCGGCGAGGGCCCGCAGCGCGGCGCTGCCCATCCCGCCGAGCCCGAGGACGATGACGTCGTACGGCGTTGCCATCGGGGCCACCTCCGGCGGCCACCGTAGCGCGGGGGAGCGGGCGACCCGACCGGTGGACGGCCGGACCGGATGCCCTAGCGTGTGCCCCACTCGGACGGGAGCTGGCCGGCAACCCGGTCGGCAGAAGGGCGGGAACGGGTGGCCCAGTCCCTCTTCGACCTCTCCGGCAAGGTCGCCGTCGTGACCGGATCCGGACGAGGGCTCGGTCGGGCCATCGCGCTTGGGCTCGCCGAGGCGGGCGCCGACGTGGTCACCTGCTCCCGCACCCTGTCCGAGGCCGAGGATGCCGCCCACGAGGTCGAGCGGACCGGTCGCCGCACGCTCGCCCTGCGCACCGACACCAGCGACCGCGCCAGCTTGGAGCAGCTGGTCGAGACCACGGTGCGCGAGCTGGGACACCTCGACGTACTCGTCAACAACGCCGGCATCGACATCATCGTCGCGGCCGAAGAGGTCACCGACGAGCAGTGGGACCAGATCCTCGGCATCAACCTCAAGGGCTACTTCATCGCCTCCCAGCTGGCCGGGCGCCAGATGCTCGCCCAGGGCACCGGTGGGTCGATCGTCAACAACTCCTCGATCGCCTCGCTGGTGGGAATCCGCGGCCTCACGGCGTACTCGGCCGCCAAGGGCGGCGTGAACCAGCTGACCCGGGTGATGGCGGTGGAGTGGGCTCCACACGGCGTCCGGGTCAACGCCTTCGCGCCCGGCTACTTCGAGAACGTCATGCGCGGCGCCGTCGCCGAGCATGGCCGCGAGGAGAAGCAGCAGCAGGTGATCACCTTCACGCCGATGGGACGCCGGGGTCGGCCGGAGGAGCTGGTCGGGCCGGTGGTGTTCCTCGCCTCCGACGCGTCGAGCTACGTGACCGGCGCGGTGCTGTACGTCGACGGCGGCTACACCGCCAACTGATCCGGGAGCGCCCATGGACCTCGACGTGTTCGACTACCTGCAGACCTACCGGTTCAAGAAGGTCGTCCTCTGCAACGACTCCGACTCCGGGCTGCGGGCGGTCATCGCGATCCACTCGACGGCGCTGGGCCCGGCGACCGGCGGGCTGCGGATGTGGACCTACGACAGCGACGGCGCCGCCGTACTCGACGCGCTCCGGCTGGCCCGCGGGATGACCTACAAGTACGCCGCCGCGGGGGTCGACCTCGGCGGCGGAAAGGGCGTCATCATCGGCGACCCCAAGCGGGACAAGTCCGAGGCGCTGATGCGCGCCTTCGGCCGCTTCGTGGAGCAGCTCGGCGGCGAGTACGTCACCGGGGAGGACGTCGGGACGACGCTCGCCGACATGGAGACGATCTACGCCGAGACCGACCACGTGGTGACGCTGCCCGAGCACTGCGGCGGCGCAGGGGACATCTCCCCGGCCACCGCCCTCGGCGCGGTGCAGGCGACCCGCGCGTGTGCGAAGCGGGCCTGGGGCAGCGACGACCTGACCGGTCGCCGGGTGGCGCTGCAGGGACTGGGAATGGTCGGCTACAAGGCCCTCGGGCTGCTCGTCGAGGCCGGCGCGGAGGTCGTGGTGAGCGACCTGGACCCGCAGAAGGTGGCACGGGCCGGGGACGAGTACGGCGTCAAGCCGGTGGCACCCGGGGACGTCTACGGCCAGGACGTCGACATCTTCGCGCCGTACGCCTTGGGCGCAGTGATCAACGACGGGACGATCCCGCAGCTGCGGGCGAAGGTGGTCGCCGGCGCGGCGAACAACATCCTGGCCGAGGAGCGGCACGGTGACGAGCTTCAGCGTCGCGGCATCGTCTACGCCGTCGACTACGTGGCCAACTCCGGCGGCACGATCTATGACACCGACCGGCTCCGCAAGGGTGGCTTCGTCCGCGACCGCGCGATGGACAACGTACGGCGGATCTACGAGCGGACCGAAGAGCTCTTCGCGATCGCCGACGCCGAGGGGCTGGGCTACCAGCGGGCTGCCGACCGGATGGCCGAGCGCCGGATCGCCGCGGTCGGCCGGCTCCGCGACCTCGACACCCGCCTCCACGTCGCGCGCTGACCTCGCCGCCAGGCTACGGCGTCAGTAGCCGGACGGCTGGCCGCCGGCCGGCCGGTGGCTCTCGTCGCCCCGCAGCGGCGGGTTGAACACGCAGATCAGCCGCATGCCGGTGTCGGAGGCGACCCGGTGCTCCTCGCCCCGGCCGGGGGCGTAGAGGGTGCCCGCCTCGAGCTCCCACGTGCGGTCGGCGGTGATCACCCGGCCGCTGCCCTCGACGCAGTAGCACGCCTCCAGGTGGTTGTCGTAGCGGAGCAGTGACTCAGTCCCCGGCCGGACGTAGGTGTCGGTCACCGCGAACCCGAGCCCGTCCGCCGCGACCACCAGCCGACGTGACGTCCCGTTGCCCCAGTCGACGTCCTGCGGCGTACCCAGCACTGCCGCCAGGGTGCGGACCAGCATCGTTCCTCCTCGGGTTGGCGTCGGTCAGGTGGTGGCCATTGCCACGGCGATCAGCGCCGGCTCGCTGCCCGGTCGCCCCATGACCTGCAGCGGACCGGTCGGCGACGGAAAGGCCAGCGCCGGCCAGCCGAGCGCGTTGGCCACCGGGGTGTGACGGAGCAGCCGGTCGCTCACCAGCAGCTCGCCGTTGTCGTAGTCCGACTGCGCGGCGGTCAGCAGCGGTGCGGCGCCGTCCATTACCGGGGAGACGACGACGTCGAGCCCCGCTACCGCGGCGGCGTACCGCTGCCGCCATCGCGTCTCCGCCTCCACGGCGGCCGCGAGGTCGCCCCTAGGCGCGGCCAGCTTTCGGCGTACGTCGGCGCCCAAGCTCTCCGGGTCCGACCGAAGCTGCGCCTCATGCACCCGCCAGGCCTCCTCGCGGAAGATCGTCCAGTGCTCGCCCGGCAGTGCGGGGACCTCGATGTCCACGCCGACCGTGGCGACCCGCAGCGTGGCAGGGTCCGGGAGCTCGGCGATGTCGAGGACCCGCTGCAGCATCTCCGGTCCGCGGGTGAGGTAGCCCAGGCTGTCGTACGTCGGGGCGAGCGGGTGGACCCCCGCCAGCCGGCCCGAGCTGGCGCACTTGAACCCCCACACCCCGCAGCACGCGGCCGGGATGCGCACCGAGCCGCTGGTGTCCGTGCCGATACCGACGTCGCAGGCGCCCATCGCCACGGCGGCGGCGCTGCCGCCGCTGGAGCCGCCGGCGGTCCGCGCGCGGTCGTGAGGGACGAGGACCGGCCCGAAGTGCGGGTTGAGCCCGGTGACGCCGTAGGCGAACTCGTTCAGGTTCGTCTTGCCGATCATCACCGCACCCGACCGGCACAGCTCCGCGACGACGGGTGCGGTCGCCCCGGGCACGTGGTCGGCGTACCGGGCCGAGCCGTACGTCGTACGGACACCGGCGACGTCGACGAGATCCTTGACCGCGAGCACGACGCCGGCCAGCCGGCCCCCGGGGTGCTGCCGAGCGGCGCGCAGCGCGTCGTCGGCGCACAGCGTGATGAACGCGCCGACCTCGGGGTCGACGGCGTCGAGCGCCGCGGTCACGGCCGCGACGGGGTCGTCGACGGCCGCAACCCCCGCCGGCCGGGCCGGGCTCGGCGCGGCCGGCCGCCGGCGGGCATGGACCCGGGCCGCATCCGGGCGTCCTTCCAGCTCGACGAGCAGCCGGGCCAGGTCGGTCACCCCCCCTCCGGTGCTGGCGACCGTCTCGACGACCGGCCGGCCCGAAAGCACCGGCAGCGAGGTCGCGAGGTCCCGACGCGCCGCTGCCGTCCGGGGGGCGTCGGCACGGTTGAGCACGAGGACATCGACCAGCTCGAGCACGCCGCGCTTGCGGAGCTGTGTCGCGTCGCCGGCGTCCGGTGTGACCAGCAGCACGAGCGTGTCGACGACCCGGACCGGCGGGCTCGGGTCCTGGCCGGCGCCGACGGTCTCGACGAGCACGACGTCGAAGCCGGCTGCGCCCAGCAGCGCCAGCGCCGGCACCAGGACGCGCTGCACCAGCGACCGCTCAGCGTCGTACGGCGCGGGAATCGACCGGACGAACAGGGTCTCGCGCGGCGTACCGCCGAACCGGACCCGATCGGCGAGCAGGGCGCCGCCGGAGATCGGCGACACCGGGTCGAGCAGGAGCACGGCAACCGACCGGTCGCGGTACGCCGGCGAGTCGACCAGCCTGGCGATCAGCGTCGACTTTCCGGCTCCGGGCGCGCCGGTGACCCCGATGACGTGCCCCGGCCGCGCGCCGGTGGCGGCGAACGCGCGGGCCAGCTCGGCGGCTCGCGGATCGGCGCGTTCCAGCCAGCTGAGACCCCGGGCGAGCGCCGCCCGGCGCCCGGCCGCGATGCCGGCGACGACCGCGACCGCGTCCTCCCCGTCGTCCGGGCCGGCAGCGCTCACCTCGGGATGGCGGCGAGGGCAGGCACCAGCTCATCGAGGTCGCCGATGCACCGGATCCCGAGCTCGGTGAGCTCGCCGCGGACGTCCACCGGCAGGTCCTCCCCGACGTCCTGGTTCAGCTGGCCGCCGAGGACGACGAGCCCCCGGTAGCCGGTTCGCCGGCAGGCCTCGCGCATCTCGGTCGCGACGCTGAGCGCGGCACCGTTGTACGTCGCCGCGATCACGGCGTCCGCGTCCTCCGCCGCCGCCGCGTGCACGATCGACCCCGCGGTGGCGTTCGGTGCCAGCGGGATGACGAACGCTCCCAGCGACGGGAGCGCCGTGAGCAGCGCGTCCCGTACGACGTCGTGCGTGTCCACGGTGGCCACCACCAGGCGCAGGCCGGTCAGCCGCGCGCCGCTGGCGGACAGCCGGTCGACCAGGACGCTGACGAGCCCGGTCTTCCACGGCACCAGCGTCGACGCCTCGGGCGGTGTGGGCAGGTCCAGCCGGTCCTCCAGCGCCTGCGCCCCCAGGCGTCGCAGGCTCAGCAGCAGCGCACCGGCGTCGCGCACGTCTACGCCGTCGGCCGCGAGCGCCGCGAGCGCCTTGGTGCGGAACTCGCCGGCGTACTCGACCAGTTCCCCGGCGGCCCGCTCCAGCTCCGCCCAGTCGAAGAGACCGGCGCTGCCCCGGACGTCCTGCTCGATGGCCCGGCCGAGCAGCTGCACTTCCACGATCTCCTCGGCGCTCGGGATCCGCTCGTTCTCGGTGAGCGGTAGTGGGTGGACCGCGTGGCCGGTCGGCCGGTGCAGCTGCGTGGCGATGTCGGCGGTCAGGTACCGGGTGAGGACGGTGACGTTGCGGAGGTGGTCCCGGGTGTAGTCGACCGTGTTGCCGTAGACCATCGAGCCGACGAGGTCGCCGTCGTAGAGCCGGTGCAGCGCGAGAGCGACGAGGATGCGCGCCCGTGGCTGGGGAACCAGGCCGCCGAAGCTCGGCGCCAGCCGCGCCCCCACCAGGTCCTCGACGACGTAGCGCTCGAGCGCGGCCCAGCCGAGATATCCGGCGTAGCTCGACAGCGCCGTCCCCGGCCCGTCATCGAGGTAGGAGTGGACCAGGCCGCCGTGCGGCCGCATCGCCGCCATCGCGCCGAGAGCGCGCAGCGTGCTCTGCGTCAGCGTGACGTCGTCGGAGCCCCCAGGGGTGTCGAAGGTGAAGTACTGGCCGAGGTTGCCGATCGTCGTCACCCCGCAGGACAGGGCGGCCAGGGTGTTCTCGAGCCCGGCGGCGGTTCCGATCATGAAGTCGCCGAGGTGCGGCTGGACCGGCACGGTCTCGGCGACCTCCCGCCACTCTCCGGCCGCCAGCCGCGGTCCGGTCTCCTTGGGTACGGCGTCCCGCTCGGCCGGTGGCACGCTCATCCCTCGGTCCAGGCAGAGCCCGAACCGGTGCACCTCGTGCCCGCGCCGGCCGAGCTCCTCGACGATGCGCCCGAGCGCGGACCTGGTGGCCGGCCAGGTGTTCAGCCCGACGTGCATGTGATAGCTGATGCGGCGCTCCTGCATGCACTGCCGCTTGTACTCGTACTCCGACGCGACGCCGTTGTCGCGGCAGAACCTGCTCGGCGCCACCGTGGCCGGTGCGCGCGAGGCACCTTCGGCCAGCAGGCGGGAGGTCGGCAGCCGCCTCAGGTCGTCCGGGTCGAGCATGACTGCCTCCCTCGTCCACCCCGGGCGGCGGCGCCGGAGTCGGGGTTCATGGTGCCTGAGCCGGCTGTGGTGCCGCGCCGGCCAGCTCCGTCCGGTTCCCGGCGGTGCGGGCCAGTGCGACGACGGCGACGATCACCAGGCCGGCGCCGAGCAGCTGGACCGACGTGAACCGGTCCCCCAGCAGTGTCGCGGCGAGGACCGCGCTCACGACCGGCTCCAGGGTCGCGACGGTCGATGCGTCGGTGGGGCTGAGCAGCGACAGCCCGGCGAGGAACAGCCCGGCCGCCGCGACCGTGCAGACCACGGCGGTCGCCGCCAACGGGCCCGCGGCCCGCACCGGCTCGGCGGCCAGCACGATGTAGACGGCGTACGCCGCCGCTGCGGCGACCGCGAGCAGGGCGCCGGCCCGGGCCCCACCCGCCACCGGCCCGACCGCCAGCGCGGAGCCGACGACGGCAACCGCCAGGCACGATCCGGCGGCCGGACTGACCCGTACGCCGTGCAGCACGCGCGAGAGCGCCACGACCAGCGCGGGATACAGGTAGAGCAGCACCGCGACCAGCGTCGCCGGAGCGCGCTGCAGGGCCCAGAAGTAGCAGAGCGCCTCGCCGGCGTAGCAGACGCCGCCGAGGAGCACGAGCGCGCGCAGCGTTCGGCCCCGGGGGAGCCGCCGAACGCCGGCACCCGGTACCGCCCACAGCAGCAGCAGGAGGACGGCCGACGCGGCCGCGAAGCGGACCGCGAGGGCGAAGACCGGGTCCGCTGCGCTGCGGTAGGCGGCTCGGGCGAATATCGGTGTCCTGCCGAAGCACACCGCGGACGCCGCGACGATCGCGACGCCCCGCAGCCGGCGGGCTCGGCCCGCCGACCGGGCTGCCATCGCTCAGCCGGCCGCGAGCGCAGCGGAGGCGACCAGCAGGTCCTCGTAGGCGAGCCCCACCGATTTGAACAGCGTGACGTCCTCGTCCGACCTTCGCACCCGGGCGCCGCCGACCAGCTCCCACAGGTCCGCCACCACGGCGTCCGGCCCGATGACGCCCCTGTCGATCGGGATCCGCAGGTCACCGGCCTCGGCGAGCGCGGCCGCCCGGTCCTCGACCACGATCCGGGCCCGGCGTACCAGGGCGTCATCGGTCTCCCGCGCGTCCGGCCGGTAGGAGCCGACGGCGTTCACATGCGTGCCCGGGGCGACCTGCGAGCCGTCCAGCACGGGCCGGTCGCTCGTCGTGCACAGGCAGATCACCTCGGCGTGCGGGGTGTCGACCGGGCTCGCCGCCGCCGCGGCGAGGCCCAGCTCGCGCGCCTCCCCCACGAGCGCGGCGACCCTCCCCGGGTCCCGCCCGGCGACGAGGACCTCCTCGATCTCGAGGACGGAGCGGATGGCGTGCAGGTGGGCGCGGGCCTGGACGCCGGCGCCCACCAGCAGCAGCCGCCGGCTCTCCGGTCGGGCGAGGTGCCGGGTGGCGAGCGCCGACACCGCCGAGGTGCGTACGGCGGTCAGCGCGGGGCCGTCGATGACGGCCCGCGGTTGCAGGGTCTCCGCGTCGAACAGGACGTAGATGCCACCGACCAACGGGAGGCCACGGCCCGGGTTCGCCGGGTCGACGGTCACGAGCTTGACGCCGGCCGTCCGGCCGGCGACCGCGGGCATCACCAGCAGCGACCCGGTGCCGACCGGGAGAGCCGTTCGCAGCGGCACGTCCGGCCGCACCGGCGCCCGGAAGCCCTCCTCGAGCGCCGTGATCGCCGCTGCCATCGGAAGCAGCCGGGCGAATGCGGTGGCATCGACGAGGCGCATCAGCCGGACCGGCGTACCGGACGGCGGCCGTTGGATCCGCGCACCGCCGTCGCGGCGTCCGGGGATACGCCGAGCATCCGTGCCACCAGCTCGGCGTACGCCGCCGCGAGCTCCGCCGGCCGCATCCGGCTGCGCTCGCTGTACCAGCGGGAGACGTCGATCGCGAGGGACAGCACCGCGCGGGCCGCGTCCCTCGAGTCGGTGACGACGAAGTCGCCGGAGGCCACTCCCGCCTCGATCTCGTCGCGGACGAGCTGGTCGAACTGCCGGCGAATGGCGAGAATCTCCGTCCGCCGGCTCTCGTCCAGGACCGGCAGCGCGGACTGCACCACTCGGGCGACCGCGTGGTGCTCCGCGTGCCACGAGACGAAGTCGTAGACAAGGCCGTGCATTCGTTCCACCGGCCCGACGACCCCTGCGAGTGAACCGACCAGCACTTCCAGTGCGGCCTGCAGTCCGGCTCGCATGATCGTCTCGAGCACGTCCACCTTCGAAGGGAAGTGCACGTAGAGCGCGGCCGGGCTGACGCCGGCCAGCCCCGCGATGTCCCGCGTGGTGGTGCCATGGAAGCCGCGGGCGGCGAACGCGCTCAGCGCGGCGGCGAGCAGCCGGCCATAGGTGTCGCCCACGTCCTCGGGCCGTGCCGTCAGCCAGCTCACGTCGTCAGACATCTGGTTGCGTCTTCTCGCCTCTGTCCGGCTCGGGTGCCTTGACAGTCCGAGTCGTCCCCGTGGAGCATTCGGTGCCAACTGAGCAAGCGCTTAGTCAGCGCCGGACTATACGCACGCGGTTCGGAGCCCCGTCCACCGCGGCGTACGCGGGTCCCGGGATCCGCGCCGGCACCGCCCGGTATGTGAGGTGGAAAGGAGGGTGAGCACGTGACGGCCGGCACGGCGCCGATGCTCCGGATGACCTGGACCGACCCGGTCAGCGGTCGCAACGGGCACGTAGTGATCGACCGACAGGTCGGGGGGTTGTCGGCCGGCGGCCTGCGCGTAAGCCGGGGACTCACCCTCCAGGAGGTCGAGCGGCTGGCGCGGATCATGACCTACAAGTGTGCAGCCATGCGGGTGCGGGCCGGCGGGGCGAAGGGCGGCATCGACTGCGACCCGCACGATCCGGCCAAGCCGGCCATGCTGGCCCGGTTCGTGCAAGCCATCCGGTTCCTGTTCGACAGCTCCTGGGCGACGGCTGAGGACATGGGAGTGACGCAGCCTGAGATCGACGCCGCCTTCGCCGCGATCGGCATCGAGCTGTCGGTGAACGCCGCGCTGCAGCGGTCAGGGGACGCCGTCGCCGCCACGTCGCGGATGCGCAAGGCGCTTGCCATCAAGGTGGACGGCATCGCCCTCGGCGACCTCGCCGGAGGGTACGGCGCGGCGCAGGCCGTGCTGGCCGGCATGGAGCACCTCGGGATGGACGCTGCGTCGACACGCGCCGTCGTGCAGGGCTTCGGGTCCATGGGCGGCGCCACCGCCCGGTACCTGGCCCGCGCCGGCATCCGGGTGGTCGGCGTGGTCGACGTCCGCGGCGCGGTCACGAACGACGACGGGCTGGACGTCGAGGCGCTGCTCGCCGCCCGTGACGATCTCGGAGAGATCGATCGAGCGGTGCTGCGGCCGGGGGACCGCACGCTCCCGCGAGAGCAGTGGCTCTCAGTTCCGGTCGACGTCCTCGTCCCGGCCGCGGTGGCTGACTCGATCACCGAGGCGAACGCCGGGGACGTCTCCGCCCGTCTGGTGGTGGAGGCCGCCAACATTCCCACCACGGGTGCGGCCCAGGAGCTGCTGCACCGCCGTGGCGTGGTCGTGATCCCGGACTTCGTCGCCAACAGCGGCGCGAACAGCTGGTGGTTCTGGACGATGCTCGGTGAGCTGGACGCCGACGCCACCGCCGCGTTCGGCCTCGTCCGCTCGCGGATGTCCGAGGCCGTCCACGCGGTGCTGCGGCTCGCCGACGAGCGTGGTATTCCACCCCGCCGCGCCGCGGAGCAGCTCGCGGAGCACAACCTGCACGATCTCGTCGCCCAGTATGGCGAGTCGTCACCGCCACGAGCCAGGGTCCCCGCGTGAGCCGCGACAACGCACGGACGGGAGCGCGGATGTACTCCTACGAGGGCAAACGGGTTCTCGTCACCGGCGCCGGGCGCGGGCTGGGCCGGCACCTGTCCCAGGCGTTCGCGGCGCACGGCGCCAACGTGTCACTCGCCGCCAGGAGCGCCGACCAGCTCGAGCTCGCGGCCGCGGACGTGCGGACCGAGGGGCGGGAGGCGTGGACGTTCCCGGTCGACCTCTACGACGTCGCGCAGGCGCAGCGTCTCGTCGACGACGCCGCGGCCGCGATGGGAGGGATCGACATCCTGGTCAACAACGCCGGCGGGTGGGGCAACGTGACCGGCGCCGTCGGGTCGATTCTCGAAGCGACCGTCGAGGGCTTCGACGCCGTCTACCACCTCAACGTCCGCTCGCCGTTGTTCGCGACGATCGGCGCCGCTCGACACATGATCGAGCAGGGGAGCGGCGGAAGTGTGCTCAACGTCGCCTCGGTGGACGCGCTCGCACCGGCTCCGACCGAAGCGCTCTACGCGTCGGCGAAGGCCGCGGTGCTCAGCCTGACCAGGACACTCGCCTATGAGTTCGGCATGTACGGCATCCGGGTCAACGCGGTCGCACCTGGCGTGGTCGAGACCGAGCTGACGGCGCCGTGGCTGCAGACGGAGGAGCAGCGGGCCGACCGGGCCTCGTTCTATCCGCTGAACCGGATCGGTACCCCCGACGACGTCACCGCCGCCGCCCTCTACCTGTGCTCGGCGCAGGCCGGGTGGGTGTCCGGGGTCACCCTCCCCGTCTGCGGCGGCCAGTTCGCGACCAGCGACATCTTCCGGTGGGTCCGGGCCCACAACTACGTTCCCGAAGCCGCGAAGATCTGATGGCGGCCCGCATGCTGCGACCTGCGTCAACAATGGTGGGTTCCGGCCGCCCGGCCGGCCCGGAGAGGGACATGACCATGGCTCGTTCCAACAGGGGCATCCGCCTCGCCGCGGTCGCCGCCGCGACCGCCCTCGCCGTGTCGGCGTGCGGCAACGACAGCGGCGACAAGAAGGGCGGCACCAGCTCCGGCCCCATCAAGATCGGCGTGCCGGTACCGCTGTCCGGTGACTACGCGAGCGCGGGCCAGGACATCGTCAACGGTGCGAAGCTGGCCGTAAACAAGATCAACGGCGACGGCGGGGTGCTGGGCGGCCGGAAGATCGAGCTGGTCCCGGTCGACGACGCATGCAGCGCGCAGGTCGGGGCTCAGGCGGCCCAGAAGCTCATCAGCGGGAAGGTCGCCGCCGTGGCCGGTGGCTACTGCTCGAGCGCCTCGCTGCCGGAGCTCAGTGCGTTCCACCGGGCCGGCATCCCGTTCGTGATGGATGCCTCGTCCAACCCTCAGCTGACCGAGCAGGGCTTCGCCGAGGCGATCCGCGTCATCGGCCGCGACGACCAGCAGGGGCCGTTCGTCAGCAAGTTCATCAGTGGGTTCCTCAAGGCCGGTACGGCGGCCGTGATCCACGACAACACCACGTACGCCAAGGGCCTCTCCGACGCGACGGTAAAGGCGCTCAAGAGCGACGGTGTCAACGTGGTGTTCAACAACGCCGTCTCGCCCGGGCAGTCGGACTACACGCCGGTGCTGACCCGGGTCCGCGGGGTCAACCCGGACGTCGTGTACTACACCGGCTACTACGCCGAGGCAGCGCTGATCGTCAAGCAGGGCAAGTCGCTGGGGCTCAAGACGCAGTTCATCGGCGGCGACGCGACGAACGACCCGACGCTGATCAAGACGGCCGGCTCGGCCGCCGAGGGAATGATCGTCGATACCGCCCCGCTCGCGCAGTTCCTGGGCAGCGAAGGCAAGCGGTTCGTCGAGGACTACCAGAAGCTGGCCGGCGCGAAGCCGGGACCGTACTCCGTCTACGAGTACGACTCGGTGAACGTGGTCGCGAAGGCGATCGAGAAGGCCGGGTCGGCCGATCCGAAGAAGATCACCCAGGCGCTCAGGGGGATCTCGCACACCGGCATCACCGGTAAGATCAGCTTCGACGAGAAGGGTGACCGCGCCAACCCGGTCTACATCACGTTGATCGTGAAGAACGGCGAGTTCACGCCGTACAAGCGGCTCGACGAGCAGGGCCAGTGGGTCGACGTGCCGGCCGTAGCCTAGTTCGAAGCGCGGGGTAACCATGGACTGGTCGGCGTTCTTCCAGTACGCCGTGAACGGGCTCACCATCGGCGCGTTCGTCTCGCTCGTGGCGCTCGGCTACACCATGATCTACGGCATCATCCGGCTGATCAACTTCGCCCACGGCGACATCTTCATGGTGGGCGCGTTCATCGGCTACACCGTCCTGGCAACCCTCGCTGCGCAGCACCTGTGGATCGCGGTGCTGCTGCTGGCCGCCCTGGTCGCCGGCATGCTCGTCACCGGCGGGCTCGGCATGCTGATCGAGAAGGTGGCCTACCAGCCGCTGCTGCGTGCGTCATCGCTGGCCATCCTGATCAGCGCGCTCGGCGCCTCGCTCGCGCTGCAGGAAGCGGTCCGCATCATCTGGGGTGCCGGGTTCCGCAGCTATCCGCACGTCCTTCCCAGCGGCGGCTTCACCGCGGGCGGCGTCCGGGTGAACTGGGTGCAGATCGGGATGGTGCTGCTCAGCGTGACCCTGATGTTCGCGCTGTACGGGTTCGTCCACCGCACGCCCGCCGGCACCGCCATGCGCGCGCTCGCGATGGACCGCGACGCGGCGCGGCTGATGGGCATCCCGGTCGAGCGGGTGATCCTGCTGACGTTCTTCCTGGGCTCGATCCTCGCCGGCGCTGCCGGGGTCATGCAGGGTCTCTACTACACGCAGATCAACTTCACCGTCGGGTTCCTGGTCGGCCTGCGGGCGTTCACGGCGGCGGTGCTCGGCGGCATCGGGAACATCCCCGGCGCGATGATCGCCGGCTTCCTGATCGGGCTGCTGCAGTCGTTCACGGCCGGCTACATCTCCTCACGCTGGACCGACGCCGTGGTGTTTCTGGTGCTGATCCTCGTTCTGGTGGTCAAGCCGACCGGGCTCTTCGGCGAGCGCGTCGTGGAGAGGGTGTAGCGCGATGCCGGCGTGGACGGAGTCGGTTCGCACCCTGCGGCGACGTGTCGGCTTCGCCGGCTTCGAACCTCCGCGGTGGTCCTATCCGGTGGGCTGGGTCGCGCTGGCTGCCGTCGGAATCTCGCTGCCCTACCTGACGAACAGCTACTGGCTCAGCGTGGCGACGACCATGCTGACCTTCGCGCTGCTCGGTATCGGGCTCAACATCGTCGTGGGGTACGCCGGGCTGCTCGACCTCGGCTACTCCGCCTTCTTCGCCATCGGCGCCTACACCTCGGCTCTGCTCGAGGCGCACACCGGTCTCGGCTTCTGGAGGACCCTGCCGCTGTCCGTGCTGGCGGCCGCGGCCGCCGGCGTGATCATCGGCTACCCGACGCTGCGGCTGCGCAGTGACTACCTCGCGATCGTCACGCTCGGGTTCGGGGAGATCGTCCGGATCATCGCGACGAACCTCGACGTGACCGGCGGCCCCAACGGCCTGTACGGCGTCGACGTACCGAAGATCGGTGGGCGCGAGCTGATCGGTGACCGGCCGTTCTACCTGCTGGGGCTGGTTCTCGTCGCGCTGGCCATCGTCTACACCAGCCTGCTGTCGCGCTCACGCCTCGGGCGCGCCTGGCGCAGCCTGCGCGAGGACGAGACGGCGGCAGAGGCGGTCGGCGTGCCGACCGTGCGGGTGAAGCTGCTCGCCTACGTGATGGGTGCCATGGTCGGCGGGATCGCCGGACCGTACTTCGCCGCGCGGTTCGGTGCCGTGGACCCGACCAGCTTCACCTACCAGACCTCCGTGCAGATCCTCATCGTGGTGGTCCTGGGCGGCATGGGCAGCGTGCCCGGTGTCCTCCTCGGCGCCGCCGTCGTCGTCGGCCTACCCGAGGCGCTGCGGTCCGTCGCGGACTACCGGCTGCTGCTGTTCGCCATCGCCCTGATCGTCCTCATGCTGGTGCGACCGGAGGGGCTGTGGCCGGTCTCTGCGCGCGCGCGGCGGGGGCAGAAGCCGATCGAGGTCGGCCGGCCGCCGCCGGCGGCGGCCGTGGCGCGGCTCGAAGTCGACGACCGCGCCCCGCTGATCACCGTGCGGGAGCTGCGCCGCAGCTTCGGCGGGGTGACCGCCGTCGACGACGTCAGCTTCACGGTCCACGCCGGCGAGATCCTCTCGATCATCGGTCCCAACGGGGCGGGCAAGACAACGGTCTTCAACTGCATCACCGGCGTCACGCCGCCGGACAGCGGATCCGTGGAGCTGGTAGGGGTGGGCCGCCTCGGCCGACTGGCTCCGCACCGGGTGGTCAAGGCCGGCCTGGCCCGCACCTTCCAGGGCATCCGCCTGTTCAACGGGCTGACCGTTCTCGACAATGTCCTCGTCGGCATGTACGCGCACCGCACGTCGTGGATCGCCGCGCTGGCGCGGCGCGGCGGGCGCGGCGCGCGCGGCGCGCGTGAGGAACAGGGCGAGGCCCTGCGCTGGCTCGAGTTCGTCGATCTCGGCAGGGTGGCCGGACGGAGGGCGTCGGAGCTGTCCTACGGCGACCGGCGACGACTGGAGATTGCCCGTGCGCTGGCCAGCAACCCGCGGGGACTGCTGCTCGACGAGCCGGCGGCCGGCACGAACCCGACCGAGAAGCAGGAGCTGGTGGGACTGATCCGGCGCATCCGTGACACCGGCATCGCGATCCTGCTCATCGAGCACGACATGGCGCTGGTCATGGGGCTCTCCGACCGGGTCGTGGTCATGGACCACGGCCGGGTCATCGCGGATGGGCCACCCGAGCGGGTGCAGGCCGACCCGCAGGTGATCGAGGCCTATCTAGGCACTGACGAAGACCTGTTCACCCTCGAGACCGAGGAGGTGCGCTGATGCCGCTGCTGGCGGTGACGGACCTGCATACCTTCTACGGCGACACCGAGGCGCTCAAGGGGATCGGCTTCGAGGTGCATCCCGGCGAGATCGTCGCGTTGCTCGGCAGCAACGGCGCCGGGAAGACCACGACGCTGCGCACCCTGTCCGGGCTGCAGCGACCGCGGTCCGGCTCGGTGCAGTTCGACGGTCGCACCATCACCAGGGCGCGCGCGCACGACATCGTCGCGATGGGGCTCGGGCACGTCCCCGAGGGCCGGCGCGTCTTCCCGGGACTCACCGTGGAGGAGAACCTCGGCCTCGGCGGTTACCTGTCCCGCCGAGATCCGGCGCTCATCGGCCGGCGCCGGGACCGTGCGTACGAGCTGTTCCCGCGCCTGCACGAGCGCCGCCAGCAGTTCGCCGGCACGCTCTCCGGCGGTGAGCAACAGATGCTCGCGATGGGCAGAGCGCTCATGAGCGAGCCGAAGCTGCTCTGCCTGGACGAGCCGTCCATGGGGCTCGCCCCGCTGCTCGCGGCCACCATCCTCCGGATCGTGGCCGAGATCCGCAGCCAGGGGACCGCCGTACTCATGGTCGAGCAGAATGCGCGCCAGGCCCTGCGGCTGGCCGACCGTGCCTATGTGCTGGAGACGGGGAGCATCGTGCTCAGCGGCCGCGCCGCCGACCTCGCTGCCGACCCGCGGGTGCAGGCCGCCTACCTGGGCGGATCGCCCCAGGAGACGGCGCCCGCCGATGTGGGTGCGACGGCCATCACGGCGCCCGACCGCGCTCCCGCCCCGGAGACCGGCTGAGATGCCGGCCGACGGCGGGGCGCCGGTGGCGGACCAGCTCGAGGTCGACCTCAACAGCGACCTCGGCGAGGGGTTCGGGATCTGGCAGCTGGGCGACGACGATGCGCTGCTCGACCTCGTCACCAGCGCCAACGTCGCCTGCGGGTTCCATGGTGGTGACCCGACCATCATGCGGCGGGTCTGCGAGCGGGCGGCGTACCGGGGGGTGGCCATCGGCGCCCAGGTCGGCTACCGCGACCTTCCGGGGTTCGGCCGGCGCCGGATCGACGTTGAACCGCGGGAGCTGATGAACGACGTCATCTACCAGGTTGCCGCGCTCGACGGGTTCGCGCGCGTCGCGGGGTCCCGGGTGACCTACGTGAAGCCGCACGGGGCGCTCTACAACACGATCGTGGACGACACCTCGCAGGCGGCCGCGGTCGTCGAGGCGGTGTCACGGTACGACGCCACGCTGCCGGTGCTGGGGCTTCCCGGTTCGGAGTGGCTCCGGCTGGCGTCCGCGGCCGGGCTGCATACGGTGGCGGAGGCCTTCGCCGACCGCGCCTACACCCCCGAAGGACACCTGGTCTCCCGCCGCCTGGACGGCGCGGTCCTGCACGATCCGGACGCCATCGTCGATCGCTGCCTGCAGATGGCGCGGCAGGGAACGGTCACGGCCATCGACGGAACGGTGGTCGAGAACCGGGCCCGCTCGCTCTGCGTGCACGGCGACACCCCGGGAGCGGTCGAGATCGCCCGGGCGGTCCGCGCCGCGCTGACCGAGGCGGGCGTCGTGCTGCGACGTTTCACGGTGGACACCGGGCCGGCCGGGGTGCCGGCTGCGGCACCCGCGGACGGCCGCTGAAGGGGGCGACGGAATGGGCTCCCCGAGGGCGGCGTACTCGCCGAGTGCCGGCGGTGCGCTTGATGTCGACCGTGCCTTCTACGACCGGCTGGCCGGGCGCACGGACGACCGCGAGCTGGTCGAGGAGCTGGTCATACCGATCCGGTCCGGTCGCGCGTGGGAGGTGCCGGCCGGGCACCTGTGCCGCATCGTGACGATCGAGGGGCCGCAGGTCGGCGACCTCAACGTCTGGAACCGGCACAACCCCCGGGAGCGGATGTGGGCGGCACGGACCCGGCAGCTGCAACGCGCCCACGTCAGCACCTACGACCGGCTCTGGTCGACGCTGCCCTACTTGCGGCCGTTGCTCACCATCACCGGCGACACCCTCGCCGACTACGGCGTCGACGCCGACGGTGGACGGGTGCACGACCTCCTCGGTACGCGCTGCGACCCCTACGTCAACACGATGCTGACCGGAGCGGAGTTCGACTTCCACTGCCACTCGAACCTCGTGCGGGCGGTGCTGCCGTTCGGGCTGACCGAGTTCGACGTGCATGACGTGCTGAACGTCTTCCAGTGCACCGGCCTGAATGACGAGGACCGCTACTTCATGAAGGCGTCGCCGGCCGAGAGGGGCGACTTCCTGGAGTTCTTCGCCGAGGCGGACCTGCTCTGTGCCCTGTCCACCTGCCCGGGTGGAGACCTGTCGGTGGACCTGTGGGGGCCGGACGCTGGAGACCCGCTGCCGACCTGTCGACCGCTCGGGGTCGAGGTCTACCGGGTCGGTCCGGGCCTGCTCACCGGGTGGTCACCGCCGCCGGTGGCGTCGTACGCCGGCGGGCACGGCATGACGATCCCCAGCTGGCGCGACGAAAGCGCGTGCCGTCCCGCGCCCCGCCGTCTCGACTGACCCTGGCCACGATCCCCGGCACGCGCAGTACGCGGGCCGGGGACCCGCCCGACTGTCAGGTGGCCTTGCCGGTGACCTTGCTGACCGGACCGGCATCCGGACCGCTCGCGCCGGCCGCTCCGCCGGGCGTGACCGCCAGCTCGCTCTCGGCGATCTCCTGCACGTGCTCCAGCAGCTCCTTGTCGAGGCCGGGGGCGAACTCCTCGAAGCGCTCCCGCGCCGGTGGGACCGGGAAGCCCTGGGGCGGGTCTTCCGGCACGGACAGCGTGGCCCCGTCGTGCATCGGCCCCGGGCCGGAGAAGATCTTCGACAGCTGCGACTGCCCGGAGATGTCGAAGTGGTACTGCTTCTCGTGCACCCCCGCCTCCAGCAGGACCTTGACCTCGGGGTACTTCTCCGCGTGGGTCTTGGGGATCGGCAGCAGCTTGCCCCAGTCGACGCCGAGGGTCTCCAGCGCCTTGGCGAAGGCGTTCTCGTGTGCCTGGTCCCGCACGATCAGGTAGGCGATCGTCGCCCGCGCCGTCTTGTTGGCGGTCATCTCGTACAAGCGGCACTTCTGCAGCCGCCCGGTGCTCTCGAGCATCAGGTTGTAGATCAGGTCGAGCGGGAGGTTGCCGGAGTTGTAGACGTACGAGCCCGACCACGGGTTGCCGGCGGAGTCGACCGGTAGGGCGCCCTGCGCACCGACGAGGAAGTGGTGGATGTTCCCGTTCGACAGCGCAGTCTCGAGCGGCGTCGCGCCCCCTGCGGCCGGCGCATCCAGGTCGTCGCTCGCCTTGCCGTTGTAGCCCGGTGCTCCGTCGAGCAGCGTGGCGATCGTCGTGGCGAGCAGCTCGACGTGGGCGATCTCCTCGGTTCCGATCGAGTGCAGCAGGTCCTTGTAGGGCTGCGCGTTGCCGCGGAAGTTGAAGCTCTGGAACAGGTACTGCATCATCGTCCGCATCTCGCCGAACTGGCCCCCGAGCCCCTCCTGCAGGGCGTTGGCCGCCGCCGGATCGGGCTCGTCCGGCACGATCTCGTTGATGAGCTTCTGCACGGAGAAGAACATCCAGGTCCTCCTGATGTGGTGGTCCACGGGTCGGACAGAGCGGCATCTCTCGCGTCGGTGCCACCTGCCTGCAGCGGTTGCTCCCCCGATGGGCGCCGGCTGAACCTGAGGTGCGGAAAGCCGGCGGAAGTGGTGCAGCAGCGGAGTCGAGTGGTGCAGCAGCGGAACAGCGGCCGCGGTCCGAGGGTTGCCGGACACGCAGGCCCCACTGCTTGGAGGGACGTCGGATGACAGACCGGGAGAACAAGCGGGTCCGGATGGAGCCGAGCCCCAAGCGGGTGCGCGCCTACCTCGGCGGCGAGCTCGTCGCCCGATGCTGGTGTGGGAGTTGCCCTACTACCCCGCGTACTACTTCCCGGCCGGCGACGTGCTGGCCGACCTCGTCCCGACCGGCCGCACCGAGCCCTCGCCCGAGCGGGGTGACGCGGAACTGTACGACGTCAAGACCGCGTCCTCGGTCGCCGAGGGTGCCGCCCGTCGCCACGTCGACTCGCCCGTCGACGAGCTGGGCGGCCTGGTCCGCCTCGAGTGGGCGGCGATGGACGAGTGGTTGGAGGAGGACGAGCCGGTCTACACCCATCCGCGCAGCCCCTACAGCCGGGTCGACATCCTGGCCAGCACCCGCCGCGTGCGCGTGGAGGTCGACGGCGTGACCGTCGCGGACTCGACCTCGCCGCGGATCCTGTTCGAGACCGGCCTGCCGCCGCGCTACTACCTGCCGCTGACGGACCTGCGGATGGACCTGCTCCGACCGTCGGGCACCGAGACCCACTGTCCCTACAAGGGGACTGCGACGTACTGGTCGCTGCGGCTCGGCGACACGACGTACGACGACGCGGTCTGGACCTACCGCGCGCCGTTACCGGAGAGCCAGAAGATCGCCGGGCTGGCGGCGTTCCTCAACGAGAAGGTCGACATCTACCTCGACGGCGAGCTGCAGGAGCGGCCCAGCACGCACTTGCGCTGAGCCCGGCGGCGCCGCCTTCGGCGTGCCACCATGGGCGGCGTGAGCGAGGCGCTGGCGATGCCGCCCTCCGGCGCGTGGACGCTGGAGGATCTGAGCCGCTCGCCCTACATCCCGGACGCCCTCGTGATCGTCGCCACGGTCGACGCGGAGCAGCAGGTCGTCGCCGCCACCGACGTCCGACTCGCCGTAGAGGTGCTCTCGCCGAGCAACCGCACCACCGACCTGGTCACCAAGCGGGTCGACTACGCCGCCGCCGGCATCCCGTCGTACTGGCTGGTCGACCCCGAGGTCCCGTCGGTGACCGTTCTCGAGCTGGAGGGTAACGCGTACGCCGAGGCGGCGGTAGTCCGGGGCGACGAGCCGTACGCCGTCACCGAGCCGTTCGCCGTCACCGTGGTGCCCAGTGCGCTGCGCCGACCGCCACGCCGCGCCTGACGGCAACGCCGAGGAATGCCGAGGTCGGCCGCGGTAGTTGCGCAGTCAAGAGACTTCGCGGCGTGCGTCGCCGCGAACCCCGGAGGAGGCGCCTCGTGCCCGCCCTGACCGTCGACGACCGCACCGTCCTGCCCCGCGTCACCGTCCCCGCCGATGCGCGGCAGCGCGCGGTGCGCCAGCTGTCGACCGCTCCCGGCGGCTTCGAGGGCGATGGCTTCCCGGTACGCCGGGCGTTCGCCGGTGTCGACCTGGCGGACCTCGACCCGTTCATCCACCTCGACCAGATCGGTGAGGTGAACTACGCGCCGGGCGAACCG